>Ga0116147_1000038_pt1 | contig 146288 bp, 123 predicted proteins | sample AD_JPNHG3_MetaG_FD_89749 | JGI IMG/M metagenome (GOLD analysis project Ga0116147, IMG submission 89749) | Active sludge microbial communities of municipal wastewater-treating anaerobic digesters from Japan - AD_JPNHG3_MetaG | ecosystem: Engineered > Bioreactor > Anaerobic > Digestate | place...
ACCTTCTGGCCCGATTCCACCGACTTCAGCACCCCGATGACCTGCTCCTCCGAAAACCGGCTCCTTCGCATCCGTCCTCCTGTCTCCACTCTAGCCGGAGGACTCCCATTTCAGCTGTGAGCGCTTTCGGGGAGCAGGTCAAGACGATCTACGGGAAGTACCACAAGTTCGAGATCGTGAAGGACGATGGCGTGTTCACCACCAAGTTCTACATCCGGAGGGATGGCGAGGCGTTCAGGGGCCCGTACTCGTCCCTGGCCGCCGCGGTGGAGGCAGCAAAGCGGGAAGGTTAGCCGGGCAGAGCGCAGAGGGTCTCGCAAACGAACCGCACCCCGGCGCTGACCTGCCCGAAACGCCGCCTTTCTCCTGAACGGTCAGCCGCCCCGCCGAGGCGCTCGGCGCGGGCGGCAAGTATCCGGCTGCAGCGCCCTGCCGGGTGGTGAAGTAGTCAGCCTGACCCTGCGCCACCTCATGGAGCGCATCCCAGTCCGAGGCGACTAGTGCGGTCCGGGAGGGAGCAGACATAGCGCACAAACCTCAAGCCATCCTTGAGTTCTGTACACGCCGAGGGCTGACGTCAAGGCGCTGCCGAGGGAATCGCCCCGTTCCGACGCTCTCATCCCCGGGCCGGCTGCCCCTCGACGTGAGTCGGAGACGGCTTCAGCAGGAGCCCCGCGGCCGTGCTCTCGAGCCGCATCTCCGGGTAGTAGTCGACCACGCTCTGCAGGTAGCCCAGGAACCGGCTCTTGAAGTGCCGCGGGTTCGCGTACCCGGATCCGAACTGCAGCGCCGGCGAGGCCCAGAGGGTCGTCACCGGCCGCCGGAGCCGGGAGAGCCGCCAGGTCAGCCGGACGTAGATGTCGAGCGCGGACGGCGAGCGCAGGGCGCGATCGCGTGCTACGCTGCACACGGCTCGGAGCCCAGATGCGACCTCGCGCTGCCCGGCGCCTCTTCCCGCTCGGTTTTCTCGCCGCGGTCCTCGTCGCCCGCGCCGGAGCGCAGGTGCTTCCCTTCGAGGTGCTGGGGCTCGAGGAGGGCCTGCCGCAATCTCAGGTCGCTGACGTCGCGCAGGACGCGGACGGCTACCTCTGGGTCGCCACCTGGGGCGGGCTGGCCCGCTACGACGGCGAGTCGTTCACTCCCTTCTTCGTCGGCCAGGGTCTGCCCTCGAACCGGGTGCAGGAGTTGCTCCTCGACCGCGGCGGCGTGCTCTGGATCGCCACCGGATCCGGCCTCTCGGTCTGGCGCGACCGGCGGCTCGCGCCCGTGAGCAACCCGAACCTCGACGGCCAGCGCTGCCGCGCGCTCGCCGAGGACGGCGAGGGCCGGCTCTGGGTGGGCAGCGACAGCGGGGTCCTGGTGCGCGAGGGAGAGGGGTTCCGCCCCGTCGGGCCGGCCGGCGGCATCGTCTACGACCTCTTCCCCGATCGCGGCGCGATGCTGGCGGCGACCGCGGGCGGGCTGCTGCGCCTCGCGGCCGACGGCGCGGTCGAGCTCCTGCCCACCCCGCCGCTGCCGCCGGATACCCTGCGGGCGGTCGCCCGCACCGCCGACGGGCTCTGGCTCGGCACCGCCGCCCAGGGCGTCTTCCTCGAGGCGGCCGGCGGGTGGCGGCCGGTGCCGCCCCCGGAGATCGCCGGCCGCAACGTCTACCGCTTCGTCGTCGGCGCCTCGGGCACTTTCTACGTCGCCACCCAGGACGGCGGCCTCTCCCGCAAGCCACCCGGCGGCGCGCGCTTCGAGCATCTCTCCACGGCCAACGGCATGCCCACCGACGTCGTCTCGACCGCCTTCGAGGACGCCGAGGGGAACCTCTGGATCGGCACCGACATCGGCGGCCTGGTGCGCGCGCTCGGAGAGGGGGCGAGCCACCACGGCGTCCGCGGCGAGTTCCCGAGCCCGTGCGTCTTCGGCATCGCGCCGGGCGGCTCGGCCGACAGCCTCTGGGTCGCGACCCTGCGCGGAGCGGTGCACTACCAGGTGCGCCCGCACTGCCGGGTTCTGGAGACCGTCGGCGCGCGCGAGGGGTTGCGCGACCAGCACGTCTGGAAGGTCGTGACCACGCCCGAGGGCGAGCTCTGGGTGCAGACCGAGACGATCTACCAGGTCCGCCCCCCCGGCGCCGATCGGTTCGCGGAGCTCCCCCCCTCCGTGCCGGCCCCGCAGACGACGCAGGACATCGCGGTGGACGCCGCGGGGCGTCTCTGGCTCGCCGGCTACGACCCCGCGCACGGGGTCGCGATGCGCGACCGCTCCGGCCGCTGGCACGCCTGGTCGGCGAGCGACGACGGCGTCGACGTGCGCCGCTGCCGCGTGGTGGCGCCGCGCCGCTCCGGCGAGGTGCTCGTCGCCACCGGGCGCGAGATCCTCGTCTCCGACGGCGAACGCCTCCGCCGCCACTGCGACCCGCCGCCGCTCGCCGGCACCTACATCTCGGCTCTCTTCGAGGACTCCCGAGGCCGGCTGTGGGCCGGCAACGACGCCGGCCTCGCGCGGCGCGAAACCGACGGCCGCTGGCGGCTCCTCAACGACGAACCGGGGCTCGCGAGCCACCATGTCTTCTTCGCCGGCGAGAGCCGCGACGGCACGGTCTGGATCGGCACCGCGCGCGGCGCCTACCGGTTCCTTCCCGGCGGGCGCGTCGAGCCGTTCACCCTCGACGACGGCCTTGCCGGGCTCGAAGCCAACCAGTTCGGCTTCTTCGCCGACCCGGCGGGCGAGGTCTGGATCGGCACCGTGGCGGGCCTCACCCGCTTCGACCCCGCCGGCCGGCACGAAAACGCCGTGCCGCCGCGGCTCGTCGTCGAGAGCGCCGGCCTCCCCACGCGAAGCATCGCCTACCCCGCGGCGCTCGACCTCGGCTGGCGCGAGCGCACCATCGACTTCCGCGTCGCCGTGCTCGCCTTCCGCAACCACGCGCGGGCCGCCTTCCGCGCGCGGCTCGACGGGCTCGAGAATGCCTGGCTCCCCCTGCGCCGCCCGGGCGAGCTGCGCTACACGAACCTCTCGCCCGGGAGCTACCGGCTCCTGCTGCAGGCAGCCAACGAGTCGGGGGTCTGGGCCGAGAAGGTCGCGCTGCCGATCCGCGTCCATCCGCCCTGGTGGCAGACGGTCTGGTTCCGGGTCGCCGCCGCCGCCGCGGCGCTCGCCCTCGCCGTCGGCATCCACCGCGCCCGCACCCTGGCGTTGCGCCGGCGCAACGAGGAGCTGGCGCGGGCGGTCGAGGCCCGCACCGCGGAGCTGCGCGCCGCCAACGCGGAGCTCGAGCACCTGGCCACCCACGAGCCGCTCACCGGCCGCTGGAACCGGCGGGCGATCCTCGAGCAGCTGCGCGCCCACCTCGCCCCCCGCGGCACCGCTTCCCGCCGCTTCGGCTGCCTCCTCGTCGACCTCGACGGCTTCAAGCGGGTCAACGACACCTGCGGCCACGCGGCCGGCGACCGGGTGCTCGCCGCCGCCGCCGAGCAGCTCGCCCGCTCGACGCGCGAGCACGATCTCGTCGGCCGGTACGGGGGCGACGAGTTCCTCCTCCTGCTGCCCGACGCCGACCGCGACGCGGTGACGGCGGTGGCCGAGCGCGTCGGCCGCATCCAGATCCACGAGGGCGAGGGCGCCGGGGCCCTGACCGTGACCGCCTCCTGCGGCGGCGTCGCGGTGGCAGCCGGCGCCGGCCTCGACGAGACCGCGGTCCTCGCCGCCGCCGACGCCCTCCTCTACCGGGTCAAACAGGCCGGCGGCCGGGGCGCCCTGATCGAAACGCTCGCGCCCGCGCCCGGCGACCCGCCGGCGGTCCCGGCGGCGTCCGAGCCCGGGCCCTAGCCGCGACCCCGGCTGCCTGGGCGGGTTCCGAGCGCGGCGGGCGGAGATCGCGGCCCGGGCCGCTCGGGCCGAGTCGGCCGCGAGGGATGCGGCCCCGAGCGCCACCCGGACCCGTGCTAGCATCCGCGCCGATTTCATGACCGACGAACGTCTTCTGCGCCGGCCGATCGCGGCTCGCGGCACGCGCTGGGCTGCCGCGATCGCCGGGAGGTTGGCGCGGTGGGGAGTGGCGCCCAATGCGATCTCGGCGGCGAGCGTCCTGTTTGCCGCCGGCACCGCCGCGGCGGCGATCGCGTCGCGAGAGCAGAGCGGCACGCTGCGCGCGCTGCTCCTCGTGGCGGGAGCGCTCGCGATCCCCCTGCGCCTGCTGGCGAATCTCTTCGACGGCATGGTCGCCATCGAGGGCGGCCGCCGGAGTGCCGCCGGAGAGATCTGGAACGAGCTTCCCGACCGGATCTCGGACGCGCTCTGCCTGATCGCCGCCGGCTACGCGACGCCCGCGGTCGCCTGGTCGCCGGTCGCGGGCTGGAGCGCGGCGCTGGTGGCGGTGTTCACCGCCTACGTCCGCACGCTCGGCGTGGCGGCCGGGACCTCCGCCCATTTCGCCGGCCCGGGCGCCAAGCAGCAACGGATGGTCCTGCTCGCCCTCGGTCTGGTCGCGGCGGCGGGCGAAGCGCTCGCGGGCGCTCCGGCGCGGGTTCTGCCGTGGACGCTCGTGGCGATCGCCGTTCTCTCGCTCGTGGCCGCGGTCCGGCGCACGCGCCGGATCGTCGCCGAGCTCGCGAGGGGGCGATGAACCATCCGTTGACGCCCGTGCTGATCGCCGCCGTCAAGCTCCTCTGCGGCGCCCATGCGCGGTGGGTGGGTTGCGCGCCGGAGGCGCGGCAGCGCATCTACGTCGCCAACCACGGCAGCCACCTCGACACGGTCGTTCTCTGGGCGGCCCTGCCGCCGGCGCTGCGCGCGCGCACGCGGCCGGTGGCGGCCGCCGACTACTGGAGCCGGGGGTTCAGGCGCTGGCTGGCCGACCGGATCTTCCGCGCCGTGCTCATCCCGCGCGGCGTCCCGAACGCCTCCGCCGAGGAGCGCGAGGCGGGCGCCCGCGCCGCGGTGGAGACGACGGCCGCCGCGCTCGCCGACGGCTCGTCGCTGATCCTCTTCCCCGAAGGGACGCGACACCCCGGCGCCGGGGTCGCCCCGTTCAAGCCCGGCATCTGGCATCTCGCGCGCATGCGCCCCGGCCTCGAGCTGGTGCCGGTCTGGCTCGACAACCTGAAGCGGGTCCTGCCGAAGGGGGAGTTCGCACCGGTGCCGTTCCTCGCGAGCGCCACGTTCGGCGCGCCGGTCGTGCTCGCGGAGGGCGAGGAGAAGGGTCCCTTCCTCGACCGTCTGCGCAACGCGGTGGTGGAGCTCGGAAGGCGGTGAGCACGCGCTTCGACCCCGAGCTCGTCGCGGTCTTCGGCGGCCTGCTGGCGCTGCTCGTCGTGGCGACGGCCGTCGGCGCCGTGCTTCGCCGCCGGGTCACCGCGGCCGGCGCGCGCGCCACGGTCGAGAACGCCTGGCAGCGGATCGTCGCCTGGTGGGGGATGTGCGCGGTCTTCGCGGCGGCGACGGCGATCGGACCGCTCGCCTCGACCGCGCTCTTCGCGCTCCTGTCGTTCCTCGCGCTGCGCGAGTTCGTGACGCTCACGCCGACCCGTTTCGCGGATCACGCTACGCTCGTCTGGTGTTTCTTCGTGATCCTGCCGCTGCACTACGTCTTCCTCGCGGTGCGCTGGTACGGGATGTTCGCGATCTTCATCCCGGTCTATGCCTTCCTCTTCGTGCCGATCCGCGCGGCGCTCGCGGGCGACGTCGAGCATTTCCTCGAACGCACCGCGAAGATCCAGTGGGGGTTGATGGTGGCGGTCTACTGCGTCAGCCATGCGCCGGCGCTGCTGCTGCTCGACCTGCCCGGCGGTGCCGGCGCGACCCCGAAGCTGCTCCTCTGGCTGGTCGTCGTCGTCCAGCTCTCGGACGTCTTCCAGTATCTCGCCGGCAAGACGCTCGGCCGCCGCCCCGTGGCGCCAACGGTTTCGCCCGGCAAGACCTGGGAGGGGCTGATCGTGGGCGGCCTCGCGGCGACCGGCGTCGGCGGCGGGCTCGGTTTCCTGACCCCGTACTCCCCGGTCGCGGCGACGGGCATGGCGCTGCTGCTCGTCTTTCTCGGCTTCGCCGGCGGCCTGACCATGTCGGCGATCAAGCGCGACGCCGGCGTCAAGGACTGGGGCAGCTCGCTCGCCGGCCACGGCGGCGTGCTCGACCGCATCGATTCACTCTGCTTCTCGGCGCCGATCCTTTTCCATCTGACCCGCTGGTTCCTGCCCGGCAGCGTCTGAGGCAGACCAGAAGGACCGGGCTCTCCAGAGGAGACGGTCCACGGATTCGGCCGGGCAGATCCGCAGGCTCTTCAGCCGCCGGCCAGACCTCCGTACGGCCAGGGCGTTGACGATCCGCTCGGAGGGCCATCCCCCGGACCCGTGTGGCCAGGCCGGCGCAAGTCTCCAACCCCTTCACCCCAACCACCGCGCCACGCAGAACTCGTAGGCGTAGCAGTCGGAGCAGGCGCGGTGGAGCTCGGGTTCGCGGGCGAGTTGGGTGAGGAGGGTGAGGGCTTCGGGGTCGGTTCGGTAGATGGCGCGCAGCTCTTCGAGGCGGGCTTCCATCGGGGTGTAGAACTCCTCCCACCAGGCTTCGTCGGGGAGGGTGAAGTGGCCTTCGAGGGTGAAGCCGGCGCGGGCGATCGCGGCCAGGAGGTCTTCGATCCGGCCCATGGCCGGGTAGTCGGACTCGAAGCTCGCCCGGATCGCGGCCGGCGGATCGTCGCGGCGCCAGACCGCGTCGGTGAAGGCCAGGTAGCCGCCGCGGCGGAGCAGCCCGCGGCAGAGGCGCAGCGCCCGGTCGATGCCGAGGTTGTAGAGCGCGCCTTCGGACCAGACGAGGTCGAAGCTCGCCGGCGGCAGGCCGGCGGCGGCCATGTCGGCGACCCGGGGGTGGATCCGGCCGGTGAGGCCACGGGCGGTGAGAGTGGCGCGCAGCCGTTCGATGCTCGGGGCGTGGTGGTCGACGGCCGTGATGAGCGCGTCGGGGAGGAGGCCGGCGAGGTGGAGGGTCTGTCCGCCAACGCCGCAGCCCAGATCGAGGACCGCCGGTGCCGCGGGCAGCTCGCGGCAGAGGGCGAGCGCGCGCCCGGCGCACTCCCGGTTCCCCGGACCCTGCCGGGGGAGGGACTCGTAGAGCTCGAAGAAGAGCGGCCAGAACCGGGGCGATGGTTCGCTCATCGCGGCATCCTCTCGCGGCGCACGGCCGCCGGCCGGGAGGCTATCCCGGATTCCGCCAGCCGTGATGCGGCGAGAGCGGTTCTGATTGTTCTCCCCCTCTTGCGCCCGCCCCCCGCCGTGCTACTGTCGCGCGCCGTTGCCGTTCTCGACATCTTCGCCGCCGGGGCCGGAGCGCCGGTTGGCGCGTCCGGATCCGGCCGCCTGTCCGCGGGTGGGCCGGGCCGGCTGACGTGACGTGAAACCCTGCGGGGACGCCCGGCCGATCGACCGAGCGTTCGCCGCGACTTCGGAAAGGATTCCGAATGCGAACGAAGATCGTGCTCTTGTTCTTCGCGGCGGCGTTCGTCCTGCTCGCCGCGGCGGTGCCGGCTGAGAATCTGATCGTCAACTCCGAGTTCGACGCCGCGGACGGGCTCTCCGGCTGGCAGACCGACATCGGGAGCTGGCAGCTCGGCTACGACGCCGGTACCTGCTCCGGCTCGTACTCGGCGCTCGGCACCTCGGCGGTCCTCGGGATCGGCAGCCAGTACCTCAGAATGCGTCAGACGGACTGCCTGGCCGTCGATCCGAACGCGACGCCCGCGCTCTACCTGGGCGCCACCTACCGCACCACGGCCAACGTCTGGGCCCGGCTCTACCTGCGGTTCTACAGCGACGGCGACTGTCTCTCCCACCTCGGCTTCAGCGATTTCGTCTTCGGCGGCACCTCGGCGAGCTTCAATCGGATCGTCGATCTGATCGCGATCCCGGCGACCGCGGCCGGCATGCGCTTCTGGGTCGACTTCAACCCGAAGAACGCCGACGAGCCGCAGTTCACGGCCGAGGTCGATCGGATCTACCTCGGCGAGCGCGCCGAGATCTTCGACGACGGTCTCGAAGCCGAGGGCGGCAGCGTCTGCCGGTGGAGCGCCAGCGAAGGGCTCGTGTACTGAGCGGGCGCGTGCCCGGAGCCTCTTCGCGTTGACGGCTGCCGACGCTTTTTCGATACTGTCCCGGCGTGTCGCGACCCGTTCCGAACCCCCTCGATTCCGGCGGCGCGCCGGGAGGTCGGCCCCTCCTGAGCGGGGCGCGGGGCGTCGCCCTGCTCTGTGCGGGGACGGCCCTGTTCGCCGCGGTGGTGATCATGGCGACCATCCCCGCGGGGGCGCTCGGCTTCCCCCTGGACGACGCCTGGATCCACATGGTCTACGCCCGGGCCGTGGCCTTCGAGGGCGGGCTCCATTACAACCCCGGCGAGCCGGGTCGCGGCTGCACCTCGCTGCTCTGGCCCCTGGTCGTCGCCCCGGTCTTCCGTCTGACCGGCAGCGCCGACGGTGTCGTGCGCGCGGTCCAGGGGCTCGGCGCGGGGCTCCACGCCGCTGCCAGCGCGCTTGCCGCCCTGATCGTCGGGTCGCTCCTGGGCCCGCCCGGCCGGCGGTGGGCGCTGCTCGCCGGGCTCACGGTGGCGCTCTGCCCGCCGCTCCTGGTCGCGGCCCTCTCCGGGATGGAGGTAACGCTCACGGCCGCCCTGCTCTGCGGCATGGTTTTCCTCGCGCTCCGCGCCTGGCCGCAGGCGGCAGCCGAGCCGCGAGCCCGCAACGCCTGGGAGGCGGGGCTCCTCGCCGGGCTCGTCTGCTGGGCGCGGCCCGAAGGGATGGCGCCGGTGCTCCTGCTCCTCCTCCTCTGGAGTCTCGCCTCGCTCCGGACCCGGAGCTGGTTGCGCTCGCTCCTGCCGTTCGCGCTGCCGGTCTTCGCAGCCCTCGCGGTCTCCACGACCCGGTACCTGCTGGCCACCGGGCGCCTCGTGACCTCGACCTATCACGTCAAGCAGGAGCTCTCGCTCCTCGAGCTGCTGCCGCGGCTCGGCACGGCAATGCTCGCGCTCCTTTCCCGGGTGCCGCCGTTCTGGGGGCTGATCGCCTGGCTCGCGCTGCTTGCTCTGCCCTTCGCCACGACGGGCGACGCCCGGCAACGGGGCCGGCTCCTGCTCCCGTGGGGGACCGGCCTGGGGTTCCTCCTCGCGAACCTGGCCGTGATGCCTCCGATCGACCCCGGCGCCTTCTACCACCTGCGCTACCTCCTGCCGCCGGTTCCGCTCCTCACCGCCGCGGTGACCGTGGCGGTCGCGCTCTTCGCCCGCCGCCTGCGCGCCCCCTTCCCTTTCGCGCTGCGCTTCGCGTTCCCGGCCCTCTGCCTCGCCGGGATCCTCGCCACCGCCGTGCCCGCCGTGCGGGGGTTCCATCAGGACTGCCGCAACATCAACGAGGTGCAGCGGGCGCTCGGCACCTGGCTCGGGAGCGTCACCCGGCCGGGCGACTGGATCGCCGTCACCGACGCCGGCGCGATCCGCTTCTTCTCCGGGCGCGCCACCATCGATCTGCTCGGGCTCAACACGCCGCTGCCCGATGCCGACCAGCCCGCGCTTGCGCCCCCCGTCTCGTTCCTCGTGCTGATGCCCGCCTGGGTCCAGCCGGCCGAGGGCACCCGGCTCCACGTCGTCCAGGCATGCAGCACCTCTCCGTACACGGTGACCAGCTCCCCGGCGATGGCCCTGCAGGGGGCGATGGTCTGCGGGGACGAGGCCGGGCCCGCCCCGCAGCTCGTACGGCTGCGGGGCGTGACCGACGTCTCCCTGACCTGCCGCCCCTGGTCCCGGAGCGAACGGGAACGGCTCGCCCTCACCCCGGCGGCCAGCACCTGCACGCCGGAGGCTGGCGTGTGGGGCTCCTGACACTCGTGGTCACCGCGGTGGATGTATCGGCTCCTGCGACCTGATCCTGCCCGAGGAGGCTGCCGCGCCCGAAAGCACCGGCAGCCTCCTCCGACAGGTGAGGAGAATGCGGGGAAGCATGATCAGAAGTCGATCTTGACGCCGAACTGGAAGGTTCGGCCGACATCGAAGGCGGTGGGCTCTCCATGTTCGTCCACGGCCGTCGTCACCGCTGTCACGTTCTCGTGATTGGTGAGGTTGAACCCCTCTGCCACCAGGGTGAGCGCGGTCCCCTTGATCCGGATCCTCTTCTGGATGGAGAGATCGAGGGATTGTGTGTTTCCCATCCGGTGGGAGTTGCGCTTCCCGACGAACAGCGGGTTGCCGTTCGCGTCGTATGTGACCACCGAATACGGCAATCCGGTCGCGTAGGTGTAGGAACCCGAGAGGACGATCTCCCAGGGGAGCTGACCGAAACCGGAGAGCTTCACGACGTTGGTCCGGTCGGTATCTTCGATGCTGTTGACCGGCGGTATCTGAGTCGCTCCGTAGAAGGTGTCGAGATAGGCACCCATTCCGGTCTGCCTGGACCAGGTATAGCTCGCGCGACCCTCCCACCGGTCGGAGAACCGCTTCGTAGCCACGAGATCCACGCCCCGGTAGCGCCCTTCGCCGTCGGCCTCGAATTCGTACCAGTCTTCCGCGTTGTCCGAGGTGTAATAGGTCAGCAGCTGGCGCCGCAGCCGCTTGTCGGTGAAGGCGAGTCCGATCCGCAGATCACGGCCGACTAGGTGCTCGACGCCAACCGTCCAGGCATCTGCGTAGGGCGTCTTGTTGTCTCCCAAGATCCGGTATCCGAAAGTGCCACCCGGTACCTCTGTGCCGTCGGCGAGTTCGCCAGTCGGGTCGAAGACGTAGTAGAAGTCACCACCTGGCTGTGAGCCCCATTCGAGATACCGGTCGTAGACCCGTTCTATATATCGCCCTGCGTTGGCGTATAGCTTCGTCCGGGCATCGCCTCGGACATCCCAGGACATCCCCAGTCGCGGAGCGAGATCCGTGTTCCCGGTCACGCTCTGGTACTCGGCACGGATGCCGAAATCGAGCGTGACCCCCTTGGTGACCCGCCAGGTATCCTGTGCGTAGGCCGCGCCCTCGCCACCGCTCTCGTCGTATCGAACCGGGTCGAAGTAGTAATGCAGCGCGAGATCGTTGCCGAGAGGACGGAAATCGAACCTCGTCGGGGTGATGTTCTGATCGAGCCTCGTCGCAAGGTGGCCGACGTCGACCCCGAGCCGGATCTGATGGTCGTCCCGATACCAGGTCAACGCTTCCGTGAGCCGGATGCGTGTCCGTGCATGGCTGGTGTTGCTCGTGAACATCCCGGAGGTGTAGGTACCGGTCGGCGTGAAGGTATAGAGGGTCACATGGGCATTCGGATCCGCACGTCCAAGACCGTCGGTCACCCGGAGGTAAGAGAGCTGGGACTCGAGGAACAGGGAGTCGGAGAAGATGTGACTCTGCTGGACGGTTAACAGAGACCGATCGTCTTTCCGGTTTGCGTTGTGCTCCGGTGCGACGAAGCGGGTTGCGACGGTGTTGTCCGTTCTGTTGATGTTGCTCGCGCCGAAGAAGACCCACTGATCCTCAGCCCGCGGTGTGTAGTTGAGTTTGAGGCTGCCGAGGTACGAGTCCGTCTCGCTGGTCCGAACCGCGAAGACCGTACCGATGTCGGAGGTACGGTACTCCAGGGTCGTGAAATAGTGGACTTTGTCCGGCACGATCGCTCCGCCGAGGGCTACCTCGGTAAATCTCCGGGTATCGGGTGCTTTCCTGTGTTCCTGGTCCGGATAGCGGACCGGCGGCGCGGCGACGAAGTTGTCGTTACGAAAATAGTAACCGAGGTGCCCGGCGAACTGGTTGGCTCCACTACGGGTGGTGACGTTGACGACGCCGCCCGAGAAATCGCCATAGCGAGCCTGGAATCCGTTCGGGACCATCTCGAACCGATCGATCGCATGCTGGCTAAACGTGATCTCGACACCTCCGGTATACGGATCTACGTTCGTAACGCCGTCGATTCGGAAGCCAGTCGAGGTATCGCGGGACCCGCGCACTTGACCATCCGCAACCCCGGGCATGAGGCTGACCAGATCCTCGAAATTCCGATTGCGCAGCGGGATGTCTTGCACGAATTGCTGCTCCAGGGTTTCACTGCTGGCCGACTGGGTCACGTCCACCTGCGGCGGCGCTGCGCTGACCGTGACCGTCTCCTCGAAAGCACCGATCTGCAACGTGAGCGCAGCACTGTAGGTCTCGCCGAAACGGATGTTGAGGCCCGTCAGCAGCGCAGGTGTGAATCCAGACAGCTCCGCCTGCAGATCGTAGGTTCCGGCCGGCACGACGAGGAATCGATACTGGCCGCTGGCGTTGGTCGTGCCCGCGAAGGTGCGGGCGGCGCTCCTGAGAGCCAGCGTCACTCCCGGCAGGGCACCACCGTCAGCGTCGGTCACGGTGACAACGACACTCCCCGTCAGGTCACCCTGAGGCCAACCGGGCGTTGCAACGAAGAAGAGCACCGACGCCGTCACCAGCAGGGTGAGTCGGTTTCCGAAGCTACGTGCAACGTTCGCTTTCATACGCAATCCTCCTTCTGGATCGGCGCATCGCGGGCGCCCTGTCCTATGGCCGATCTCCATCGGCCCATCTGAGCTCCTGTCATGCTCACTCACGCCATGGGGTCTGACTGGAACGGCAAACGTCGCGCGAGTCGGCATCCCCAATCGGAAGAACCGTATCCCCGGCTCGCGGCGGAGGAAGTCCAACCTCGACACGACCCACGATCTCATTCGGAACCTTCCTGAACTGGCGAACCGACCAGCCGCGCGAGCGTCTCGGCGAGGCGTTCGCCACGCAATGCGGAGCCCACCGCGAGGATCGTTCCGTCCGGACCGACCAGTATTCCGGTCGGGAAACCGACGACCTCGAAAGTGGTTACGATCTCGTTTTCGTTTCTCTCCGAATAACAGTGCTCCAGAAAACCATGCAGCCAGGGCATCGGCGACCGGTCGCGACGGAACTGCCTGACCTTCTCCGCACTCTCGTCACAACTGAGACTCACGATCGTGAACCCCTGATCCCGGTGTTGAGCCCAGGCCTCATGAAGGCTCGGCATCTCTGCCAGGCACGGGCCGCACCAGGTGGCCCAGAAGTCGATGAGGTAGTAGCTGCCGAGCAGGCTGGACCGGGAGAGCTCGATCGTCGGATCGTCCAGAGAAGTGATCCGGAACTCCGGTACCGGCTCGCCGACACGAATGCGACGATCAGGCGCCAGCAACTTGGCTGCAGTGGCGGCTGCCCGAGAGTCCGGGAAGTCGCTCTGTAGCCGCTCATAGAGGCTCTGGGCCATCACGGTGTCACCCGCGTAATAAGCGACCGAGAGCGCGTAGTCGAGAACGGATGTTCGCAGCTCGGTATCAGGATGAAGCGAGACGATGCGGTCGAGATACGCCTCGTAGCCGGGTATTGGAGAATGGTAGTTCGCCCAGGTGAGGGCCTGAAAGGCGCCCGGAATCGCTGTCCAGACCTGAGAGGAAGGAGGCACCTCAAGCAGGCTCTGTGTCGCGAGATCGGGCGCAAGCGGGCTGTGGCTCATCTCGGCGGCCTCGCCGACGATCTCGAGGTAAAGAACAAGAGCCGCCTGCTTGAAGATTGGAGAGGCATCGCCGGCCAATACCTGCCGCACTGGGGTCTCGAACCGACCCCAGTCATAGTTCGCGACGAAGGCACCCACCTCAGCGGCAGAGGCGCCCCGGTGCTTGAGCGCGAGACGGAGCCGTGTGTACCCCTCGAGCTCGCGGCGCATCGCCGCGGCGAGCTCCGCGAAACGCTGGGTCTCAGGAGCGGCATCCCCGACTGTTACAGAAGGAATTCCTTTGGGCCCGGCGAGCGGTGCCGGATCGAAAGAGATCCTGATCTCGCGGCCTTCTACCGCCAGTACCGAGGCATAGGTGCCGTCCTTGCGGAGCAGATACTCATCTGCGGCAGTGCCGGGAATGGCGATTCCAGGATAGGTCGAATTGATGCTCTCGACCGGTGCGGTGGCGTTGATGAGCTGATAGGCGATCCGATCACCGGCGAGTGACCCCAGCGAAACAGAAAGCCGGCCGTCGGTGGACTCGGAGAGAGGAAGAGTACCGCTCTCTCGCTGAAAGTCGTTGAAATCCCCGACCAGTGCCACCCTGGAGAGATCGTCAGCATAGGCAAGCCGGGCCAGCGTGACGTCCACCTGCGCCACGCCGACAGCACGGGTGATCAGGAGCGGTACCGTCTCCGGAGCGTGACCGACGCCGGTGAAACGCAACGTAAGGAGGCCGGTCGCCGTGGAGGTGAGTGAATAGGTACCGTCCGCTCCGACCGGAGCCAAAGCGGACGGCGCAGCCGATGGAGAGCCGGTGAAGAGTGCAACGTGCGCGACGGTGATCGGCTTCCCGTCAGCGCCCAGAAGTCTGCCTGAGATCCTCAACTGCGGCTCGCTACAGGCCCCGACCGCGACGACAAGCCAGATTCCCGCCACCAGACCCCTGATCGCACGCTTCATCGACACCTCCGTGACCGTTGAAACCGGCCGAGAGATACGGTCGTTCCATCTGGCAGCTGCTCGGCCGCTGTTTGCCACGGATATCGTAAGCACACGACACCGCTATCCGTCGCCGCCTGCGACCAGACGCGGATCCGTGCGGTCAGCAGGCCTCGATGCGGGCTGATCCGGACCGCAGGGTGCCAAGGACGGCGTTGGCCCCGTCCCGGAGGCCCTCTCCTCACCGGTGGCGAGGCCTGGAGGGTAGGAATCAGGTGCGCTCGGGGTGCTGCGACTCCGTCGTGATTCCGGCATGGGCCAGTGCCTGCCGGAAAGCGTCCCGGTGGGTCCGGCTGAGTCGCAACCGGGTGCCGTCGATGAGCCGCACCTCCCAGTCGCCGTGTCCCTCGGCGACCAGCGAAGCTACCCGGTCAAACCGTACCAGGGCACTACGGTGGATCCGTCCGAAGACACGGGGATCGAGGCCCTGGTCGAGAGCCGTCAGTGTCTGACGAACAAGATACGTCTTGCCGGAGCAGTGCAGCCGCGCGTAGTCTCCGGCGGCTTCGATCCAATCGACTGCGCCGATAGGGACCGGGTGTTCACGCCCCCCGGTTCGCACCAGGAACCGGGTCAGATTCTTAGCTGGTTCGGTCGGTTCGAGACCGCCCCCCTGAAAAGATGGAAGGCGCGCCTCCTCGAACTGCCCGACAAGCTCCCGGAGACGCTCTCTGACGCCCAGTGCCCGGTGCTCTTCGAGCCTTCGGCGGACCCGGCTCAGGGCAAGATGGAAGCGCGCCTCGACGATCGGCTTGAGGAGATAGTCGACAACCGAGACCTCGAACGCGTCCAGGGCATGTTCGTCATGAGCCGTGACCAGCACCACCGCCGGTACACGCTCCGGCCCGAGACGACGCAGCATCTCGATACCGCTTTCGCCAGGCATCTCGATATCGAGGAAGAGAAGATCCGGTCGGTCCCGATCGAGCGCTTTCGCCGCCTGCTCTGCTGAGTCGTACTCGCCGACCACGACGATATCGGGTTCGTCTGCGAGCCGCAGTCGAATCCCTTCGCGAGCGAGTGGTTCATCATCGACGATGACGGTACGTATCTTCATCCGGTCGCTCCCGGCGCGACGATCTCCATCTGCCCCGGTATCGCCCCGTACGCGGTCTGTTCACGCAGGGGAAATTCGAGAGAGACCCTGACCCGGTTTTCGGTCATCTCCTCGATCTCCAACCTGCCCAGATCACCGAACGTTTCCCGGAGCCGATCGCGAGTGTTGCTCAACCCGACCCGCTCCTCCATCCGTTCCCGCCAGTCCGCCGGCAACCCCGGACCGTCGTTCTCGATCTCGAGACGTACCGTCTCACTTCTGCAAACCGCCCGTATCACGATCTCACTCTCCCGTTGTCCGGCCATCACCCCGTATCGGACGGCATTCTCCACGAGTGGCTGGAGAAGCAGGACCGGCACCCGCGCTTCCACAGCGTCGCGATCGACCTCGACCCGGACCGTGAGCCGTTCCCCCGACCTTGCCTTCTCGATCGCCAGGAACCGGGAGACGAGCTCGAGCTCCTCACCCAGCGTATGCTCATACCGGTCTCGCAGGCGCAGGGTGGCTCGCAGGAATTCCGTCAAGGCGCCGAGCATCGCCTGGGCGGCCGCGGTATCTCCTCGCAGTATCTGAGTCGACAGGGCGTTCATCGCATTGAAGAGGAAATGGGGCTGCAGCTGGCGTGCGAGGGCCTCCAGTCGTGTTCGCGCGACCAACGCTTCCCTTCTGGCCGTCGACACCTCGAGTCTCCGGAGGTGGCGCTCGTGGTCCAGGACATGGACGACTCCGACGATCAGCCAATAACTGAAGACATTCAGATGGTAATCCGTGCTCAGGAGACTCGCACGTGCCCAGCCGCCGAAATCGAAGACGATGCCCGGAACCTCCGGGCCGAGGGTGTGCCAAGCAGCCTGCGTCAGGGCGGAACCGATGGCGACGGCGAGGCTGATCGCGAGGTGTCTCAGAAGGGGCACGAGCGGCTCCCGACGCCGGATCGGAAAGCGGCGTGCGAAATGGGCGACGAGCGGGGTGAGTGGTATCCAGATCCACCATGCGGGCAGCGCCGCCAGCAGTGCACGCCCGAACCCGAAGTTCGGTTCAGTAAGGAGGCCGATCTCATAGAGCTGAATTGCGTAGAGGAGCCCCGGAAGAGTCCACGCGCCGGCTACCAATGCAACGACAGAAGCTTTCCATCGTGGAGGCTGCGTACTGACGGTCTCAATTTCGAGTGTCTTATCGAAGACAGGGAGATCGGCCACTCGGCTCTCTCCGGGACGGTCTAGCGGAAAGACCTCACTCACAGCAGTTGCCGCCTGTCCTTCATCGGTGCGTGTGGGAAGCTCGAGACATAGACGGGTTCGGACTGAGGTAATCCTTTCGAGTGACAGACTGGCATGTTCCCCGAACGCCTGTCGCAGCCGAAGACGGATGGGCCTCAACCCGAAGCGCTCCTCGGCTCGCTCTTGCCACTCAGCGGCATGCTCCCGACCTTCGCCCTCGATCTCGAGCCGTATCACCTCTCCAGCACGGCGCGCTTGGATGACGAGCTCTCCACCTGAGGGGTTGGCGGCGATGTCATGCCGAACCATGCTCTCCACGAGTGACTGGAGAAGGAGCACGGGTACCGGCAACTCTTCGGCCTCATGGTCGATCTCGACCCGCACTCGGAATCGCTCTCCCAGTCTGGCCTTCTCCACCTCGAGGTAGAGAGACACGAGCTCCAGCTCGGCATGTAGTGGCTGCTCGGTTCGATCTCTCAGACGCATCGTCGCACGCAGGAATTCCGCGAGGGAACCGAGCATCCCTCCAGCGGCCCGAGTGTCCCCGCGCACGATCTGCTCCGACAGCGCATCCAGCGAGCTGAAGAGGAAATGTGGCTGGAGCTGACGCGCGAGCATGCCCATGCGGGCTTGCGCCACCAGCGTTTCGCGGTGGGCCGCTGCCACCTCCAGCCGCTGCCGATGCCGCTCGTGGTCCACAACGTGTACGACGCCGACGATCAACCAGTAGCTGACAATGCATCCCTGCAAGGTCGTCGCGTGCGACAACCCCCACAGCCACTCGACGAAGGTTCGATCCCGTTCCGGGAAAACCGGGGTGAGGCTGAACCAGAAGGCGGCGAAGACGACGACCGCGAACGCTGTGAGAATGCTCGCCAGCATGTGGAACGCAGCCGCCCTCAGAACCTGGTCGCGGCGGATCGGAACCCGTCTGGCCAGGAGTGCTACCAACGGCGTGAGCAGGAGCCAGATCCACCAGACCGGCATGGCGTGGAGCGCCGCCAAGGCAAACGGAAAACCCGGAACCTCAGATCGGCCGACCTGGTGGATCTGCACCGAGTAGAGAAGGCCGGCGAGGCTCCACAGAGCGACGAGAACGAGCCCGCGTAATGCCGACGACCAACCCCTCGGTACGGCGATCGTGCCGGATACTCTCGCAGGGATCACACCGGGACTGCTCGGGCCACCGCTCCTCATCACCCTGTCGCTCACCTTCATGCTACACAGAGACTGGAGGCCGACGATTGGCGTCCGGCACGAAGAGCTTCGGGCCGGAAACCTCCACGAGGTGGAAAGAGACGTTCTCCCGCTACCCCTCGCCGGTTCCCGGCGCCGCCGGCGGCGCGAACCGGGTGTAGAGCGCGGGCAGGACGAGGAGGGTGAGGAGCGTCGAGGTGACGAGGCCGCCGATCACGACGGTGGCGAGCGGGCGCTGCACTTCGGCGCCGGCGCTCGTGGCGAGCGCCATCGGCACGAAGCCGAGGGCGGCGACGAGGGCGGTCATCAGCACCGGGCGGAGGCGCACGAGCGCCCCTTCGCGAGCCGCGGCGTCGGGGGCGAGGCCCCGTTCGCGGCGGGCGACGATGTAGGAGACGAGGACCACGCCGTTGAGGACCGCGACGCCGAAGAGGGCGATGAAGCCGACCCCGGCCGAGATCGAGAACGGGTAGCCGCGGAGCGCGAGCGCCGCGAGGCCGCCGGTGACCGCGAGCGGGACGTTGAGGAAGATCAGCGTCGCGAGGCGGGCCGAGCCGAAGGTCGAGTAGAGGAGGAGGAAGATCAGGAGGAGCGCGACCGGCACGAGGAGGGTGAGCCGGCGGGCGGCCGACTGGAGGTTCTCGTACTGCCCGCCCCAGGCGAGCGACCAGCCGGGCGGCAGCTCGAGGCCCCGGCCGACCGCCGTCCGCGCCGCGGCGACGAACGAGCCGAGATCGCGGCCGCGGACGTTCGCCTCGACGCTGATCCGGCGGCTCACGTTCTCGCGGCTGATCTGGGCCGGGCCGTCCTCGATCGTGATCGTGGCGACCTGGGAGAGGGGAACGAGCCGGGGGGCGCCGCCCGGGGTGGCCGGCGGCGCCGCGACGCGCAGATCGCGGATCTTCTCGAGGCTCGCGCGGGCGGCGTCGCCGAAGCGCACCCGGAGATCGAACCGCTTCTGCCCCTCGTGGACGACGCCGGCGGAGACCCCGCCGATCGCCTCGACGACGTCGAGCAGGTCGTCGGCCCGGATGCCGAGCCGCGCCGCCGCGGGGCGGTCGATCCGCACCCGGAGCACCGGCAGCCCGGTCGCCTGCTCGGCCTTCACGTCGGCGGCGCCCCGCACCTCCTGCAGGAGATGGACGACCTCGTCGGCCTTCCGTTCGAGCAGCTCGAGATCGTCGCCGTAGATCTGCACCGCGACATCCGAGCGCACGCCCGAGAGGAGCTCGGAGACGCGCAGCTCGATCGGCTGCGAGAAGCTGAAGATCGCGCCGGGGATCTCCGCCTCGAGCGTCGCCTCGATCGCCGCGATGAGCGCCTCCTTGTCGCGGTAGCGCCACCGTTTCGGCGGCGTGAGCATGAGATAGGTGTCGGAGATCTCCACCCCCATCGGGTCGGTGGCGATCTCGGCCCGGCCGGTGCGCGAGACGACGGTCTCGATCTCGTCGGCGAACCGCTCGCGCAGCAGCCGTTCGGTGGCGAGCGAGATCTCGTTCGACTGCGCCAGCGAGATCGAAGGGAGACGCCAGATCTGCATGGCGATCGCCCCCTCGTCGAGCTGCGGGATGAACTCCGCGCCGAGGAAGGGGATGAGCGCGAGCGAGGTGACGAAGATCGCGACCGCGATCACGGCCGTCAGCCGCCGCCGGCCGAGCGCCCCGTCGAGCAGCGGCACGTAGAGCCGCTTGGCGAGCCGGAAGAGCCACGGCTCGCGCTCCGGCGCCTCCCGCACCAGCAGGCTCGCGAGCACCGGCATCAGGGTGAGCGCCGCCACCAGCGAGGCCGTGAGCGCGAAGACCACCGTGAGCGCCATCGGCCGGAACATCTTCCCCTCCACCCCGCGCAGCGCGAGGATCGGCAAGTAGACGAGGATGATGATGCCGACCGCGAAGACCACCGGGCGGGCGACCTGGTGGGCCGCCGCGCGGACCTTCTCCAGGTGCGGGACGCCGGTCTCCCGCCGCCGCTCGTGGAGCGAGCGGACGATGTTCTCGATCATCACCACCGAGCCGTCGACGACGAGGCCGAAGTCGATCGCCCCGAGGCTCATCAGGTTGCCCGAGATCCCGAGCTCGCGCATCGCGACGAACGCCGCGAGCATCGAGAGCGGGATCGCCGAGGCTACGATGAGCCCGCCGCGCAGGTTGCCGAGGAGCAAGAGGAGCACGACGACCACCAGCAGGCCGCCCTCGGTGAGGTTCTTCGCGACGGTGCGGATCGTCCGCCGGACGAGGTCGGTGCGGTCGTAGAAGGGGTCGATCGTCACCCCTTCGGGGAGGTGCTCGGCGATCTCGGCGAGCTTGCTCTTCACCCGGTCGACGACGACCCGCGGGTTCTCGCCCATCAGCATCATGACGATGCCGACCACCGCCTCGCCCCGCCCGTCGCGGGTCACCGCCCCCTGGCGGAGCATCGGCGCGAGCTCCACGGTGGCGACGTCGTCGACGGTCACCGCGGTACCCGCCGCGTCGTGGGCGAGGACGACCGCGCGGATGGCGGGCAGGTCGGCGAGCAGCCCCTCGCCGCGGATCAGGTACTGCTCTCCCTGGTGCACGAGGTAGCCGCCGCCCACCGCGCGGTTGCTCGCCCGCAGCGCGGCGAGGACCTCGCCCACCGCGAGGCCGTGGGCGGTGAGCCGCTCGGCGTCGAGGGTCACCTGGAAGGTCTTCAGCTCGCCGCCGAACGAGTTCACCTCGACGATCCCCGGCACCGTGCGGAGCTGGTAGTTGACGTACCAGTCGAGGATCGTGCGCAGCTCCATCGGGGTGTGGCACTCCCCGGTCGCCGGGCCCCCTGCCGGGCAGGGGCGGTCGGTGCGCACCTCGAACTGGTAGATCTCGCCGAGGCCGGTCGAGATCGGCCCGAGCTCCGGCTCGCCGTACCCCTCCGCGATCCCCTCGCGGGCGACGGCGAGCCGCTCGCTCACGAGCTGGCGGGCCCAGTAGATGTCGGTCCCCTCGTGGAAGACGACGGTGACGACCGAGAGCCCGAAGCGGGAGAGCGAGCGGATCTGCTCGATCCGCGGCAGGCCGCTCATCGCCGTCTCCACCGGGAAGGTGATGAACCGCTCCACCTCCTCCGGCGCGAGCCCGGGGCTGTCGGTGAGGATCTGCACCTGGACGTTCGTGACGTCCGGCACCGCGTCGATCGGCAGGTCGAGCAGGGCGTGGATGCCGAAGCCGGCGAGGAGGAGCCAGAGCGCCACCACCAGCAGGCGGTTGTCGAGCGAGAGGTCGACGAGGCGGCGGATCATCGGGGTCTCAGTGGGGGGTCTCAGTGGCTGTGTCCGCCGCCCAGCTCCTCGCGGGCGAGCTCGGATTTGACGAAGAAGGCCCCCTCGATCACCACCTCCTCCCCCGCCGCGAGGCCCGAGAGGACCTCGACGTACCCCTCGCCCCGGCGGCCGAGGGTGACCGGGCGGCGGGAGAACCGCCCTTCGTCGAGGGCGACGTAGACCACCGTCTCCGAGCCGGCGCGCTGGATGGCGCCCTCCGGCACCGCCAGGACTTCGGGGGCGAGGGTGTCGCCGTCGGCGCCGTGGGGATCGAGGATCCGCACCCGGGCGAACATCCCCGGCCGCAGCTTCCCGTCGGGGTTCGGGACGGCGAGGCGGGCGCGCGCGGCGCGGGTCTCGCTCTGCACGCTGGTGCCGAGATCGCTCACCTCGCCGGTGAACGAAACCCCCGGCCAGGCGTCCACCTCGAGGACGACGTGATCGCCGCGGTGGACCCGCGCGAGGTCGCGTTCGAAGACGTCGATCCAGGCCCAGACGCGGGAGAGATCGGCGATCTGGAAGAGCTCCCGCTCCGGCCCGACGAGCTCGCCGCGGGTGACCTCCTGGGCGACGATCGTCCCGGCGAACGGCGCCCGGACCGCGTAGCAGGAGGTGCGGGCCTGGTCGTAGTCGAGCCGGGCGATCTCCTCGTGGGAGAGGCCGAAGAGGTGGAGCCGCTCCTCGGCGCCCTGGCGCGCCGCCTCGGCTTCGCGCAGCTCGGCGCGGGTGGCGACGAGCTCCTGTTCGGAGGAGACCCGCTCGCGCCAGAGCCGCTCCTCGCGCTCGAACGTCTCGCGGGCGAGCTCGGTCCGCGCCCGGGCCTGGAGGAACTCGACGACCGCCTGCCCGAGCTCGAGCGAGTCGAGCCGGGCGAGGACCTGCCCGGCGGCGACGCGATCGCCGAGGTCGACGAGGACCTCGCCGACGTGGCCGCCGACCCGGGGGCTGACGTGCGCATGGCGGCGCTGGTCGAAGTCGATCGTGCCGGTGGTCTCCAGCTCCGTCCGCAGCCGGCGGGGCGCGGCGGGCGCGGTGAGGATCCCGGCGCGGGCACGCGCCGCCGGCGGGAGCGCAGCCACCTCTGCGGACTCGCCCGCCGGATGCGCGTGGGCCGGCTCGTCACCGGCGGGGTACCCCTCCCGGCAGGCGGCGAGCGCGAGGCCCCAGAGCAACAGCAGCAGGGTGAGAGCGAGACGGCGAACGGGCTTCATCGGACGGCCTCCAGGGTCGGGGTCGTGGGATCGGGGAGCGGCGGGGTCGCGGCGCCGAGAGCGAGGGCGAGGGCGATCTGCGCCCGCCAGGCGTCGGCGGCCGCTGCGATCAGGTCGCGGTGGCTCGCCACGAGCTCCTGGCGCATCACGAGCACTTCGCTCGCGCGCAGCTTGCCGGCGGCGAGCCCTTTCCGGACGAGGTCGAGGTTCTCGCCGAGCGAGCCGGCCACGGCGTGCTGGAGCAGCCCGAGGGCGCGGGCGGTGGCCTCGGCGCGGGCGGCGGCGGCCGCCACCTCGCGGCGGACCGTGAGCTCGGTGCCGAAGAGCCGGGCGCGCTCGGCCTCGGCCTCGGCCCGGGCGACGGCGATCGCCCCCTGGTTGCGCTGAAAGAGCGGGATCGCGATCCCGGCGCGGACGGTGTCGAGATCCTCCCGGTCGGCCTCCCGCCCGCGGGCCACCCCGACGACGAGGTTCGGCACCGCGGCGGCGCGTTCGAGCCGGAGCCGGGCCGCCGCCGCCTCGAGCTCGGCGCGCTGCGCGACGAAATCGGGCCGGCCGGCGAGCGCGGCCGCCTCCAGCTCGGCGGCGGGCGGCGGAGGCGGCCAGGCGGCGGGCAGCGCCCCGGCGAGCGGAGGCAGCTCGGCGGCCGGCACCCCGATCAGCGCCGCGAGCGCGATCCGGGCGGCGGCCTCCTCGGCGGCCGCGAGCGCGTGCGCCCATTCGGCGCGCCCCGCCGCGGCCCGCGCCACGTTCCGCTCGACGAGGGTGCCGGCTCCGGCCTCGAGCCGCCGTTCGGCAAAAACGAAGAGCGCGCCGGCGAGCTCCTGCTCCAGGTGCGCGAGCGCCGCGAGCTCGCGCGCCGCGAGCGCATCGACGAACGCGGTCGCGACCTCGGCAGCGAGCTCCTGTCCGGCCCGCTCGCGCTCGGCGTGGGCCGCCTCGAGTCGCGCCGTCGCGCTCGCGATCCGCTGCCGGCGCTGGCCGCCGAGCTCGAGCTCCTGCGCGAGCGCGATCTCCCGGTCCTTGCTCCGCTCGCCGGCCTCGTCGCGCGACGCCCGCTCGACCTCCAGCACCGGGTTGTGCGGCAGCGTCCGGGCTGCGAGCAGCTCCCCTTCCGCCGCGGCCACCGCGGCCGCCTGTTCGACGAGCAGCGGATGGCGCTCGGCCGCGAGCCGGAGCGCGGCGGCGAGCGAGAGCGGTTCGACGTCGGCTTCCGCCGCGAGCGGTGCGGCGAGGAGCGCGAGGAGCGCGAGGAGCGGCCGGGACACGACAATCCAGCGGCGGCGGGCGCCCGGCGGGCGAAGGGTGGGTGCGGACATCGGGATCAACGGCGCTCCGGGCAGCGGCGCGCGCGGGGCCGGGCGCGCGACCGGGATCGGCAGGGGCGGAGACCCGGCGCGCGGCGCCGGCTCCCGGCCGAGGGCTGTCCCCGGCCCCTGCGAGAGAAGCGGCGGTTCAGCCGCGAGGAGGAGGCGTGGGGTGTTCCAGGGCAACCCCGGCGGGCTGCGCCGCGGGCGGGGCCGCCACCGGCTGCCACATGCCCCCTTCGCGGCCCGGCTGCCAGCCGGCGGCGCGCAGGGTGGCGGCCGGGGCGACGCCGGCGCAGAGCGGACAGAGCAGGCCGCAGTCGTGCGCCGCGCCCGGTGAGGCGGGGCTCCCCGGATCGCCGGCGGCGCGCAGGATGCCGCCGTGGCGGGCGTGATGGACGGCATCGGCGAACGCCTCGCCGCCGCCCGGCAGGAGCGCCAGGAGGAGGAGCAGCGTCGCGAGCCGGCCGCCTCGTCCGTTCACGGCGGCGGATGATAGCAGCGAGCCGCCCCGGCCGGGGGCGGACACCGCCCCCTTGACAACCCGACCCGGCTGCATGATTATGCGCATCCTTTGGCGGAAGGAGGCCGGGATGCCAGCGGACACCGAGACGAGAGAAGCACGGCGGCGAGAGCTCGTCGCCCTGGTGCGGCGGGAGCGGATCACGAGCCAGACGACCCTCGCCCGGCGGCTCGCGGCGCGCGGCCACCTCGCCACGCAGTCGTCGATCTCGCGTGACCTGCGCGACCTCGGGATCGCCAAGATCGCCGGCCGGTACACGCTCCCCGGCGAGCTCGGCGCGGCGAGCGCCGATGCCCTCGCCGCGCTCGCGCCGTTCCTCGTCGCCGTCCGCCCCGCCGGCCCCCACCTCACGGTGCTCCTGACCACCGCCGGGGCCGCGCAGACGGTGGCGATCGGGATCGACCGGGCCGGCTGGACGGAGCTCGTCGGCAGCGTCGCCGGCGACGACACGATCTTCCTCGCCACCCGCAACGCCCGCGACCAGGGGCGGCTCGCGGCCCGCCTGCGGCAGCTCGCGGCCGGGGAGGGAGCATGAGCGGCGCGCCGATCGTCCTCGCCTTCTCCGGCGGGCTCGACACCTCCTACCTCGTCCCCCGGCTCGCCGAGACGACCGGGCGGCCGGTGGTCGCGGTGAGCGTGGACACCGGCGGGCTCGACGCGGCGAGCCGCACCGCGCTCGCGGCTCGCGCCCGCGCCCTCGGCGCCGCCGGCTTCCAGCTCGTCGACGCCCGCGCCGAGCTCTTCGACCGGGTGCTCCGCTTCCTGATCGCCGGCAACGTCCGCCGCGGCGGGACGTACCCGATCTCGGTCGGCGCGGAGCGGGCGCTGCAGGCCGAGGTGGTGGCACGGGTGGCCCGCGCGCTCGGCGCCACCGCGGTCGCCCACGGCTCGACCGCCGCCGGCAACGACCAGATCCGCTTCGAGGTGGCGCTGCGCGCCGCCGCGCCGGGGCTCGAGATCCTCGCCCCGGTGCGCGACCAGCCCGTCTCCCGCGCCGAGGAGGTCGCCTATCTCGAGGCCCGCGGCCTGCCGGTCCCCGCCTTCGGCGCCGCCTACTCGGTCAACCGCGGCCTCTGGGGGACGACGATCGGCGGCGCGGAGACGCTCGGCAGCGCCACGCCGCTCGCCGAATCGGCCTGGGTCGTGACCCGCGAGGCGTTCGCGAACCCGCGGCCGCCGGCGCGGCACGTCCTCGCCTTCGAGCGCGGCATCCCGGTCGCCTGGGACGGCGAGCGGCTCGCTCCGGTGGCGCTGCTCGAACGGGTCGAGGCGGTCGCCGGGGCGTTCGGCATCGGCCGCGGGATCCACCTCGGCGAGACGCTCCTCGGGATCAAGGGCCGGGTCGCCTTCGAGGCGCCCGCCGCCGAGACGATCCTCGTCGCCCATCGCGAGCTCGAGAAGCTGGTCCTCACCGGGCGGCAGCTGCGCGCCAAGGAGACGGTCGCCGCCCTCTACGGCGACCTCGTCCACGAGGGGCAGCTCCTCGAGCCGGTCGGGCGCGACCTCGAGGCGTTCCTCGCCTCCTCCCAGGCGCGGGTGAGCGGCGAGGTTTCCCTCCTCCTGCGCCCCGGCAGCCTCGCCGTCGAGGGGGTGAGCTCGCCCCATTCGCTGATGGCGGCCTCGCGCGGCGTCTACGGCGAGCGGGCCGGGGAGTGGACTGCCGCCGAGGCCCGCGGCTTCGCCCGCCTCGTGGCGCTGCCCGGCGAGCTCGCCGCCCGCGCGGCCAACCCTGCGGAGGAAGGAGCATCGTGAGAAAGGTCATCCTCGACAAGATCGGCTCGGTCACCCGCACCTGCGGCCTGAAGCGCGAGGTGCAGCTCGCCCGCGAGATCCCCTGCGAAGAGGGGGTGGTCGTCGCGGTGCGGGTGCTCCAGGACAAGACGACCTACAACCAGCTCGAGCTGCCGACCGGACGGATGGCGAAGGTCAAGCGGGGCGACGTCGTCGCCGGGGCGCTCGGCCACCGGAAGGCGCTCTTCGGCTATTCGGGGCACCTGCCCACGGCGCTCGCCCCCGGCGACCACGTCAACCTGCTCAACCTCGGCGGCGTCCTCGGGCATTGCGACTCGGTCAACCCCGACCTCGGCCGCCCGTTCGACTGCGAGGTCCTCGGGGTGGTGCTGGAGTTCCCGTTCCTCGGCGAGCGGATCGGCCGCCCGGCCCGGATCGCCCGCGAGCCGCTCGCCGAGCGGCCCCCGCTCACGACGCACGGGGTGCCGGTGATCGCGCTCGTCGGCACCTGCATGAACGCCGGCAAGACCGCCGCCGCCTGCGCGATCGTGCGCGAGCTCACCCATCGGGGGCTGACGCTCGACGCCTTCAAGGCCACCGGGGTCTCGCTCCGGCGCGACATCCTCGCGATGGAGGACGACGGGGCGCGGACGACGGCGCTCTTCACCGACCTCGGCATCGTCGCGACTACCCGCGCCAACGCCGACCGCGTCACCCGGGTGCTCCTCTCCCGGCTCGCCGCCGGCCGGCCCGACGCGATCGTGGTCGAGCTCGGCGACGGCCTGCTCGGCGCCTACGGGGTCGACGCGATCCTCGAGGACCGCGAGCTCGCCGGCTCGTTCACCGCGATCGTCCTCGCGGCGAACGATCCGGTCGCCGCCTGGGGCGGGGTGCGGCTGCTGCGGGAGCGCTACGGGCTCGAACCGGTCGCGGTCACCGGGCCGGCCACCGACAACGCGGTGGGCACGGAGATGATCGAGCGCGACCTCGGCGTGCCGGCGGCCAACGCCCGGACCGACCCGGCACGCCTCGCCGAGCTCGTCGCGGCGCGCCTCGCTGCCGCGCCGGGCGGCCCGGAGGCGGGATGAGCGCCCCGGCTTCCGCTCCGATTCCGATCGGGATCCTCGGCGGCAGCGGCTACGTCGCGGGCGAGGCGCTGCGCCTGCTCGCGACGCACCCCGGCTTCGCGGTGCGGGCGGTCGTCTCGACGAGCCGCGCCGGCGAGCCGGTCGCCGCCGCCTTCCCCCATCTCGCGGCCGCCTACCCGGAGCTCCGCTTCGGCCCGGCGGAGGCGCTCGCCGAGCTCTTCGCCACCGCGCCGCGGGCGGCGCTCCTCTCCGCGGCGCCGCACGGCGCCTCGGCCGGCGCGGTCGCCGCCGCCCTCGCCGCGGCCGCGGCGGCCGGCTGCGAGCTCGCGGTGGCCGACCTCTCCGCCGACTTCCGCTTCGCCGACCCGGCCGCCTGGAGCGCGGTCTACGGCCGGCCGCACCCGGCGCCCGAGCTGCTGCCGACCTTCGCCCGGGGCGTGCCCGAGCACCTGCCGGCGAGTGCGCACTCCCGCTTCGCCCATCCGGGATGCTTCGCGACTGCGTTCCTCCTCGCCCTCGTGCCGCTCGTCGGCGCCGGGCGGATCGCCCCCGAGATCGCGGCCACCGCGATCACCGGCTCGACCGGCAGCGGCCGGCAGCCGTCGGCGGCGACCCACCATCCCGAGCGGCGCTCGACGGTCGTCGCCTACGCCCCGCTCGCCCACCGGCACGAGCCGGAGGTCGTCGCCTTCGTGCGGGAGGCGACCGGCGTCGAGATCGACCTCGCGCTGGTGCCGCAGTCGGGGCCGCAGGCGCGCGGCATCTACGCGACGCTCCACGCCCGCCTCGCGCGGCCGGCGAGCGCGGCGGCGGTGGCGGCCGAGCTCGCCGCGGCGTACGCCGCCTCGCCGTTCGTCACCGTCGCCACCGCCCCGCCCCGCCTCGTCGACGTCGCCGGTTCGAACCGGGCGGCGCTCGGCGTCGCGGTGCGCGGCGACCGGCTCGCGCTCTTCGCGGCGATCGACAACCTCGCCAAGGGGGCGGCCGGCGGCGGCCTCCAGTGGCTCAACCGGCGGTTCGGCTTCCCCGAGAACGCCGGGCTCGCCGTTCCCGGCCCGGGCTGGTTCTGAGGCGCCGATGACGATTCCAGCGACCGTTCCGCCACACCCTCTTCGCCTCGCACCGGAGCGCGCATGAAGAGCTTCCTCTCGCTCGGCCACCTCTCCCCGGAGGAGATCCGCGACCTCGTGGCCCTCGCCCGCCGCCTCGAACGGAAGCCCGAGCCGGCGGCGCTCGCGGGCCGGGTCCTCGGGCTCCTCTTCTTCGACCCGTCGCTGCGCACCCTCGCCTCGATGCAGTCGGCGATGGCGCGGCTCGGCGGCAGCTCGTTCGTCATCGCGCCGGGGCGCGGGAGCTGGACGCTCGAGACGCGCGACGGCGTGGTCATGGACGGCGCCGCCGCCGAGCACGTGCGCGAGGCGCTGCCGGTGCTCGCCGGCTACGCCGACGTGCTCGGAGTGCGCGCCTTCGCCTCCCTCTCCGACCTCGACGCCGATCTCGCCGACGAGCCGATGGCGAGCTTCGCCCGGCTCGTCGACCGGCCGCTCGTCAACCTCGAATCGGCGATCGACCACCCCTGCCAGGCGCTCGGCGACTGGAAGGCGATGGACGACCTCGGCATCCCCGCGAACGGCAAGCTCGTCCTCACCTGGGCGAACCACCCACGGCCGCTGCCGCTCGCGGTGCCGGCGGCGGTCGCCGAGATGGGGGGGCTGCGCGGGATGGAGGTCGTCCTCCTGCGGCCGGCGGCGTACGCCTTCCCGCCCGCGCTCGCCGCCCGGATGGCGCGCGCGGCGGCGCGCGGCGGCGGTTCGTTCCGCGAGAGCGCCGACCGGGAGGAGGCGCTCGCCGGGGCGGCGGTCGTCTACGCGAAGTCGTGGGCCGCGAGCGAGCGGTACGGCGATCCGGAGGCCGAGAGCGCGCGGCGGCGGACGCTCGCCGACTGGTGCGTCGACGAGCCCTGGTTCGCCGGGGCCCCGGCGGCGCGCTTCTTCCACTGTCTGCCGGTGCGGCGCAACGTCGTCGTCACCGATCGCGTCCTCGACGGCCCGCGGAGCGCCGTCGTCCACCAGGCACACCAACGGCTCCGGGCGCAGATGGCGGTGCTCCACCGCCTGCTCGCCGGAAAGGGAGAGGGATGAAGGACATCGGCCAGCGGACCACCGAGATCGCCGGGCTCCGGCACGCGATCCCCTACGTACGGCTCTTCCGGGGCCGGACCTTCGTGATCAAGCTCGGCGGCGAGACGCTCGCCGAGGACCACCTCCTGCTGCCGCTGCTCGAACAGGTCGAGGTGCTCGGCCAGCTCGGCATCCACGTGGTGCTGGTCCACGGAGGCGGGCCGCAGACGACCGCGCTCGCCACCCGGCTCGGCCTGCCGACGCGGATCGTCGACGGGCGCCGGGTCACCGACGCCGCGACGCTCGAGGCGAGCGTGCTCGCCCTCGCCGGGCAGGCGAACACCCGGGTCCTCTCCGCGGCCCGCCGCGCCGGGCTCGCGGCGGTCGGCCTGACCGGCATCGACGGCAACCTCCTCACCGCGAGCCAGCGGCCGCCGGTCCCCGCCGCGAACGGCGAGCTGGTCGACTACGGCCACGTCGGCGATCTCGAAGCGGTCGACATCCGGCTCCTCGCCCGCCTGGCCGAGGCCGGCTTCGTGCCGGTGATCGCCTCGCTCGCGGCGGCCGCCGACGGCGCCCCGCTCAACGTCAACGCCGACACCGTGGCCGCGGCGCTCGCGGTGGCGCTCGGCGCCGCGAAGCTGATCCTCGCGGTCGCCGTCCCCGGCATCCTCGAACGGGCCGACGATCCGCACTCGGTGATCTCTCTCGTCGATCTGCCCGGCCTCGAGGCGCTCGCGGCCGCCGGGGCGCTCTCCGGCGGGATGCTGCCGAAGGCGGCGGCGATCCGGCAGGCGCTCGCGGGCGGGGTGCCGCGGGTCCACGTCATCCCGGCCGGAGCGCCCGACGCGCTCCTGGCCGAGGTCTTCACGAACGAAGGCGTCGGCACGATGGTGGTCGCCAACGGCACGGGCGCGGCGCCGTGAAGCTCGCGCGCGAGGAGCTGCTCGCGCTCCACGCGGCGCTCGTCGCCATCCCTTCGGTCTCGGGCGACGAGGCGGCGATCTGCGCGTTCCTCGCGGCGTTCCTCGCGGCGCGGGGGGTCGCCTGCGAGCGGCACGGCGACTCGCTCCTCGCGCTCGCGGGCGAGGGGCCGCTCCTCCTGCTCGACAGCCACCTCGACACCGTGCCGCCGGCGCCCGGCTGGCAGCGGCCGCCGTTCGCGGCGACCCGCGAGGGCGACCGGCTCTACGGGCTCGGAGCGAACGACGCCAAGGCGGCGGTCGCGGCGCTCGTCGCGGCCTTCCTCGAGACCGCCGGCGCGACCGGCGGGATCACCCTCGGCCTCGCGCTCGTCGCCGAGGAGGAGACGACGAACCGGGGCACGCAGGCGATCCTCGAGCGGCTCGCCGCGCGGGGTCTCGCGCTCGCCGGCGCCGTCTTCGGCGAGCCGACCGGGCTCGACCTCGCGGTGGCGCAGAAGGGGCTCCTCCTGCTCGAGCTCACCGCGCACGGCACGGCCGCGCACGCCGCCCACGCCCGGGCGCTCGGCGCCGAGAACGCCGCCCGCCGCCTCGCCCACGACCTCGTCGCTCTCGACGGGCTCGATCTCGGCCCGCCGCACCCCGAGCTCGGGAGCACCACCCTCGAGCCGACGCTCCTGCGCGCCGGCGAGGCGCGCAACGCGGTGCCCGCCGAGGCGAGCGCGCTCCTCGACCTGCGCGTCGTGCCCGGCCTCGCCACCGGCGAGCTCGTCGCCCGGGTGCGCGGCGCCGTCGGCGGGCAGGTGCGGGTCGTCTCCGACCGGTTCGCTCCGCGCCAGACGCCGTCCGGCTCGGCGCTCCTCGCCGCCGCGCGCCAGGCCCGGCCCGCCGCCCGCACCTACGGCTCGGCGACGCTCTCCGACTGGGCGCTGCTCCCCCCGGGCGTGCCCGGGATCAAGGCCGGCCCCGGGCGCTCGGAGCGCTCCCACACCGCCGACGAGTACGTCCGCGACGAGGAGCTCGTGGCCGGAGCCGACTTCTACGCCGCCCTCGTGCGCGCCTTCGCGGCCGCGCCGGGCCCGGCCGGAAAGGAGGAAGGATGAGCCGTCTCTGGGACCTCGGCGGGGCGCTCGACGCCCGGGTGCTCGCCTACACCGCGGGGGAGGACCACGCCCTCGACGACCGCCTGATCGCCCACGACGTCACCGCCTCGCTCGCCCACGCGGCGATGCTCCACGGGCGGGGGCTGCTCGCGGACGGCGATTTCGCGGCGATCCGGGACGGCCTCGCGGCGCTCGGCGACGAGCACGCGCGCGGCCTCTGGCGGGTCGAGCTCGCCGACGAGGATGGCCACACCGCGCTCGAGCGGCGGCTGACCGCGCGGATCGGCGCCGCGGGCGGCCGCCTCCACCTCGGCCGCTCGCGCAACGATCAGGTGCTCGCCGCGCTCCGCCTCTGGATGCGCGCCGAGGCCGCCGCGCTCGCCGGCCTCGCCCGCGAGGTGGCGGCGGCGCTCGGGGAGGTCGCGCGCCTTCACGACGGGGTGGCGCTGCCCGGCTACACCCACCTCCAGCCGGCGATGCCCTCCTCCGTGCCGCTCTGGGCCGGCGGCTTCGCGGCCGAGCTCGAGGACGACGCCGCCGGGCTCGCCGCCTGCGCGCGGCGGATAGAGAAGAACCCGCTCGGCTCGGCGGCCGGCTACGGGACCCCGGGGCTCGCGCTCGACCGGGAGGCGACCCGCGCCGCGCTCGGCTTCGCCGCCGTCCACGAGCCGGTCACCGCCGTGCAGCTCTCCCGGGGCAAGGCCGAGGCGCAGCTCCTCTTCGAGGTCCACCTCCTCACGCAGGACCTCGGCCGCCTCGCCGCCGACCTCGTCTGGTACGCCTCGAAGGAGCTCGGCTTCGTCGCGCTGCCGCCGGCGATGACCACCGGCAGCTCGCTCATGCCGCAGAAGCGGAACCCCGACCTCTTCGAGCTCGCGCGCGCCGCCGGCGCGGTCACCCTCGGCGCCCTCGTCGAGGCGCTCGCGCTCCCCGCCAAGCTCCCCTCCGGCTACCACCGCGACCTCCAGCGGCTGAAGGCGCCGCTCTTCCGCGCCTGTGACCTCGCGCGGGCGACCGCCGGTCTCTTCGCCGCCACCCTGCCGGAGATCCGCTTCCTCCCCGAGCGGATCGCGCTGCCCCCCGAGCTCGGCGCCGCCGAGGAGGCGCACCGGCTCGTGCTCGCCGAGGGGATCCCGTTCCGCGAGGCGTACCGCCGGGTCGCCGCGCGCTACCGGCCGGAGTAACTCCCTCGCCCCGCGCGAGCGGGGGATAGGCTCGGGCGCGATGCGACTGCCGATCCGCTCCTCGCCACCGGGAGGAGGCCGGGCGCTCCGGGCGCTCCTCCTCCTCGCCGCGCTCGCTCTTCCCGGCTGCCGGCAGGCCCCGGAGGGCGGCGCGGGCGGGCCGTTCCCCACCGCGCCGCCACCGCGTGAACCCGAACCTGCTCCCGCCGGCCGACCGGTGAGCGCGGGCGAGCCCGCGGCGGTCGCGGCGGCGCGCGCAGCGCTCGGCACCCCGGTCGTCGCCGAAGCGTGCGGGCCGTACCAGCTCCTCACCGACGCTGCCGGGCCGCTTCTCGGTGGCCTCCGGGAGCTCTGCGCGGGGCCGGTCACGGCCTTCGAGAGCGAGTACCGCCACCGGTTCGGGGTCGCGCCGAGCGAGCCGCCCGCAGGCACCCTCGTGCTCTTCGCCGAGCGGCGCCGCTTCCAGCGGTACGTCGCTGCCGATCCGCGCCTGCCCCGGGTGGCCGCCGGCTTCTCGCTCGCGCTCGACGGTCTCGTGGCGCTGCCCGCCGGGGAGCGGCCGCTCGCCGAGGTCGCCGGCACCCTGATCCACGAGCTCGCGCACCTCGCCCACCGCCGCACCTTCGGGTCGCCGCTCGAGCCGTGGCTCTCCGAAGGGCTCGCCGACGAGCTCGGCTACTCCGCCGGCCCCGACGGCTTCGCGTCCCCTGCCGGCTTCACCGGAATGGAGGGCCTGCGCACCCGACTCCGCGGCGGGTACGCGACCGGCCGGGCCGGGCCGCTCGCCCGCCTCGTCGCGCTCCCCCGCAGCAGTTTCGACCGGGATCCCGTGAGCTGGGATTACGACCAGGCCGCGCTCTTCGTCCGCTTCCTCCTCCTCGACCCGGAGCTCGCTCCCCGCTTCCGCGCCTGGCTCGCGGCCCGCGCCGCCGGCGGTACCCCGCCGCCGCTCACCGCCGGCCTCGGCCTCGACGAAGAAGCGCTCGAATCGCGCTTCCGGCGGTGGCTCGACGGGCCGGCGCGGGGCGGATCGTGAGGAGGTTGGGATAGGCTCCTCCTCCCGCCTGCGTATGTCCGTTCCCCGCGTCCAGCCCGTCCGCCTCCCCGAACGCACCCTCCCGGCGCTCCTGATCGCGACCGCGCGCCGGGTGCCGGAGCGGGTCTTCCTCCGCCTCGTCGGGCCGGCGGGGCCGCCGCCGCCCCGCACCGTCACCTTCGGCGGCTTCGCGACCGGGGTGGCGCGCGGCGTCGCGCTGCTGCGCGCGGCCGGGGTCGAGGCGGGCGACCGGGTGCTCCTCTTCGCGGCCAACTCCCCGGAGTGGCAGATGCTCGCGCTCGCCGCCCAGTGCCTCCGCGCCGAGCCGGCGGCGCTCTTCGCGAGCCTCGCCGGGGAGCAGGCGCGGACGATCGCCCGGCGGGTGCGCCCCCGGGTGGCGCTCGTGGGCGACGCGGAGGGGTGGAGCAAGCTCGCGCCGGCCGGCGGGGAGCTCGCGGCCGCGGGCCTCGCGGCGCTCGTGGCGGGCGAGCCCCTCCACCCCGCGAGCCTCCCGAACGGCCTCACCGCCAGGACCTTCGCGACGGCGTTCGGCGACGGGGCGCCGGCGGTGCCGTTCGCCGAGCTCGCCGCCCTCGCCGCGGCGGTCGGCGAGGAGGATCCCTTCCTCCTCCTCTTCACGAGCGGCACGACCGGGCGGCCGAAGGGGGTCCGCGTGCCGCAGCGCGCCGCGATCCGGGTGATCGACACCGCGCAGGGAGCGGTGGGCCTCACCGAGGAGGACGTCGGCCTCCACTTCCTCCCGTACGGCCACGTCGCCGGCCACGCGCAGTTCGTCATGGGGATCGGCCAGGGGCAGGAGCTCCTGATGGTCACCCGGCGGGAGGAGATCGAGCCCGCCTTCGCGCTCCGGCCGACCTACATCTTCTCGGTGCCCGCGGTCTACGAGCGGGTCCGCGCCGGGGTGGAGCAGAAGCTCGCGGCGATGCCGGCGCCGCTGCGCGCGACGCTGCGGGGCGCGCTCGCCGCCGCCGAGCGGTACCGCCTCGACGGCTCGCGGAGCGTGCGCGACCGGCTCGGCACCGCCCTCGCCGACCGCGCGATCGGCCGCGCGGTGCGGGCGAAGCTCGGCGGCCGGATCCGCGCCCTCTACGCCGGTGGCGCCGCGGTGCCACCCGCGCTCTTCCGCTTCTTCGAGGCGCTCGGCATCCCGATGGTCGAGATCTACGGGATGAGCGAGACCGCCGGGATGATCGCCTGCAACTACGTCGCCGGGCCGCGCCTGCCGGGCTGCGCCGGCCGGGTGAGCGCCGACCACGAGGTCCGCTTCGGACCCGACGGCGAGCTGCTGCTGCGCGGGCCGCTCCTCCTCTCCGGCTTCCTCGAGGAGGAGGACGGGCGGGGCGCCTGGACGGAGGACGGCTTCTTCCGCACCGGCGACCTCGGGCGGCTGGACGACGACGGCTGGCTCTGGATCGAGGGGCGGTCGAAGAACATGCTCGCGCTCTCGACCGGCAAGAAGCTCTCGCCCGAGCCGATCGAGCAGGCGATCGCCGCCCGCGAGCCGTTCCGCGCCGCGGTCCTCTTCGGCGAGGGGCGCCCGTTCGTGGCCGCCGCGGTCTTCGTCGACCGCGCCGCGCTCGACCGGTTCGCCGCCGCCGGCCTCGACGCCGAGCGGGAGCTGCTCGGGCCGCTGCACGCCGCGCTCGACGCCTTCTCCGACCACGAGAAGCCGAAGCGGCTCACGGTGCTGCCGGGGGAGCCGGCCGACTACCCCGAGCTCCTGACGCCGACCCTCAAGATCCGCCGCGACGCCCTGCTCGCCCGCCTCGGTCCCGCCGCCGAGGAGCTCTTCACGAAACGCTGAGGCCGTACCGGGCGGCCGACACCCGGCAGGAGGTTGCGATGGCATGGCTCGCCGACCCGCAGGTCTGGATCGCGTTCGTGACGCTGACGGCGCTCGAGATCGTCCTCGGCATCGACAACATCATCTTCATCTCGATCCTCGCCGCCCGGCTGCCTCCCGCCCGGCAGCCGCGGGCCCGCACCCTGGGGCTGGGGCTGGCGATGATCACCCGGATCCTGCTGCTGCTCTCGCTCGCCTGGATGGCGCGGCTGACCGATCCGCTCTTCACCGTCATCGGCTTCGACGTCTCGGGGCGCGACCTGATCCTGTTCGCAGGTGGCCTCTTCCTGCTCGCCAAGAGCACCCGGGAGATCCACGAGCGGCTCGAGGGGACCGCGGAGCACGCGGCGGCGCAGGCGGGTATCAGCTTCGCGGGGGTACTCGTCCAGATCGCGCTGCTCGACATCGTCTTCTCGCTCGATTCGGTGATCACCGCGGTCGGCATGGTGCAGCAGATCCCGGTCATGGTGGCGGCGATCGTCGCCGCGGTGCTGGTCATGATGGCGGCGGCGGGGAGCATCGCCGCGTTCGTCGAGCGGCATCCGACGGTGAAGATCCTCGCCCTCTCCTTCCTGCTCCTGATCGGCACCTCGCTCGTCGCCGAGGGGCTGCACTTCCACATTCCGAAGGGGTACCTCTACTTCGCGATGGCCTTCTCGGTCGGCGTCGAGATGCTCAACCTCCGCCTGCGCGACCGGGAGACGGTGCCGGTCCGGCTGCGCCCGCGCCAGCCGGGCCGCGCGCGGCGGCGGCGCTGAGGAAGAGCCGCCCCTTGCCGCGGGCGCCTCTTTCCGTCACGATGCGGTCACGCCGGCACGGGTGCGATGCGGCTGCCACCCCGCCTTCCCGTTCTCGCGGTACCCAGCCACCCACGAAGAATAGGAGCAACACCATGCAGATCACCGACCTCCTCGCCCAGATGGGCGGCCTCCAGGACATGGCCCGGCAGCTCGGCATCAGCCAGAAACAGGCCGAAAGCGGCGCGGCCGCGCTCCTGCCCGCGATCCTCGGCGGCTTCAAGAAGCAGGCGCAGGCTCAGCCGACCGGCCTCGAGGGGCTCGGCGGCCTGCTCGGCCAGCTCGGCGGCGGCGGCCTGCTCGACGCGGTGCTCGGCACGAAGCCGGCGAACGTGAGCCAGGGCAACGACGTGCTCGCCCAGATCTTCGGCTCGAAGGACGTGAGCCGCACGGTCGCCCAGCAGGCCTCGGCGAAGTCCGGCCTCGACCCGGCGCTGCTGAAGAAGATGCTGCCGATGCTCGCGATGATGGTGACCGGCTTCATGGCCAAGGCCCAGGGTGGCGCCAGCGCCGGCGGCGGCCTCGGCAGCCTGCTCGGCGGCCTGCTCGGCGGCGGCCAGCAGCCCGCGGCGAGCGCGGGCGGCCTGAGCGGTCTCGCCTCGATGCTCGACCTCAACGGCGACGGCAACCCCCTCGACGACATCCTCCGGATGGCGGGCAAGGCGCTGCGCTGAGCGGCACGCCCATCCGTCCCTTCCCGGCGCCGGGCCTCCCGCCCGGCGCTTTTTTTTTCGGAGCGCTCGCGGCGACGCCTCCTCCCACCCAGCGTGAGGGGGTGCAACCCCATCCACAACGGCACACCCATGGAACGCACGAATTACTGTAATTGGCGCTCGTTTTGATATAAAACAGGGCGGATTCATGACAAATCGACCGACTTGCGAGATAGGTACCGTCAAGGAGAGCCGATGACCACCACCCCCCTGCGCGATTTCCTGGAGATCCCGTACGACCAGCTCGAAGAGATGAACCTCGAGGCGAAGGCCGAGCGGCTCGCCCGGACCGATCCGGGGCTGATCGCCGAGCGCCGGCTCCGCTACCTCGCCGACGAGCGCCGGATCAAGGCGGTGACGGCCTGCTTCACCGACCTCGAAGGGCGCTTCCACATGCTCGACTACGACAAGAAGTACCTCCTGCGAGCGGCCGACAACCTCACCTTCGACGGCTCGGCGATCCGCGGCTTCGCGCAGCAGACCGAGGGGGATCTCCGCCTCGCCATCGACTGGCCCGCCTTCTACTGGCTGCCGGCCGACATCTTCGGACCGGGCAAGGTGCTCGTCTTCGGCGAGGTCCGGGAGCGCGACGGCACCCCGTACCGCGCCGATCTGCGCGCCAAGCTCAAGGCGTACTGCGACGACCTCTGGGAGCGGGAGCGGACGGTCGCCCACATCTCCAACGAGATCGAGGGGTTCCTCTTCCGCGGGCGCGACGCCGAACGCCGCTACCTCGAGACCCGCAGCCTCGAGCTGATCTCCACCGGCGGCTACTACCACTCGCTGCCGGGCGACGCGCTGCGGCAGTTCATCGACGCCGCCGCCGAGGTCCAGCGGGCGATGGGTTTCGCCAACGAGAAGGACCACCCCGAGGTCGCCCCCTCGCAGTTCGAGATGAACTACGCGCACAGCGAGGCGACGGTGGCCGCCGACCAGGCGCAGCTCTACAAGCTCCTCTCGCGGCAGGTCGCGGCGCGGATGGAGATGACCGCGTCGTTCCTGCCCAAGCCGGTCGCCGGGGTCAACGGCAACGGCATGCACACGAACATCTCGTTCGAACGGGAGGGCCGCAACCTCTTCTGGGACCCGGCCGGGCAGGACCAGCTCTCCGCCAGCGGCTGGCGCTTCGCCGCCCGGATCCTCGAGAGCGCCAACGATCTCTGTCTGATCCTCAACTCCTCGGTCAACGCCTACCGGCGGCTCGATCCCGCCTTCGAGGCCCCGAACCAGATCCGGGCCTCCGCCATCGACCGCGGCGCGATGATCCGGATCCCCCTCTTCAACGAGCGCTCGGCGCGGGTCGAGGTGCGTTCGATCGGCCCGGACGCGAACCCGTACCTCGCCATCTACGCGCTGCTCCGCACCGGGCTCGAAGGGCCCGAGCCGGTCGAGGAGAGCGAGCCGAAGCGCCCCCGCACCCGCTTCCTGCCCGACAACATCTACGACGCGATCCGCCTCTTCAAGGCCGGCAAATGGGCCGCCGAGCTGCTCGGCGAAGAGCTCCAGGGCCGCTACGCCGAGGTGAAGATGACCCAGGCCGAGCGCAGCCCGAAGGCGCTCGGGACGCGGGTGAAGACCGGCGAGATCCAGTTCCACCACGAGGTGACGAACCAGTACCTCTGGTCGAAGTTCTGAGCGGCGGGCGCAGGAACCGGGCGGGCGGCGGGTTTCTCCCCGTGAACGGAGCCGCGGTCGAGAGCGCCGGGGCTCTTCCGGAAGCCAGGAAAGGAGAAGCCCTCATGAAGCGCCACCTCACTCTCTTCGCCACCCTCCTCCTGCTCGCCGCGCTGCCCGCCCTCGCGCAGCCGCCGGGTGCCGGCTACGGCCCCCGTGCCGGTGCCGGGATGGGACCGTGGGGGTACGGCTCGTTCGAGCCCGGGGAGCGCCTGCTCGCCCGGCTCGACCAGCTGCTCGACCTGAGCGCCGCCCAGCGGACGGAGATCGAAGCGCTCGTCACGAGCCATCGGGAGACCGGGCGTTCGCTCCACGATCAGGAGCGGGCCAACAGCGAGAAGCTGCGCACGCTGCTCGCCGGGGACGATCCGGCGCCGGCCGCGGTCGGCGCGCTCGTGATCGCCAACCACCGGCTGCGCGAGCAGCTCCGGGCCGAGCGCGAGCGGTTCGACACCGAGCTCAACGCGCTCCTCACCCCCGAACAGCGCACCACCTGGGAGACCGCCCGGAAGCTGAAGGGGGAGCGGCCGCGGGCGCCGCGGCGCCCGGCCGGCGGCTTCGGCCGGCGCTGAGCCGCGCGCTTCGCGAGGATCCTGAAAAATGCGGGCCCGGCGAGATCGCCGGGCCCGTTCGCTTTTCGCCTCTCGCGCCGCCTCAGGCGTAGCGGAGCCAGCGCCAGAGCTCGGCGAAGGTGGGCTTCTTGCCGTGCATCAGGACCCCCACCCGGTAGATGCGGCCGCAGAGCTCGACGAGGAGGAGGATGAAGCCGGTGCAGAGCAGGTAGCCGAGCGCCACCTGCCAGAGCGGCGGCATCTTCACCGCGATGCGCAGCATCATGAGCAGCGGCGTGAACGGCGGGATGAGCGAGAGGCCCACCGCGAGCACCGAGTCCGGGTCGTTGATCACCGGCATCATGAGCAGCAGCGGCGCCACCAGGAAGACCGTCACGAACCCCACGAACTGCTGCGCCTCCTGCATGTTGTTGCTCGCCGCGCCGATCGCCGCGTAGAGGGTGGCGTAGAAGAAGTAGCCGAGCAGGAAGTGCAGCAGGAAGTGGACCACCAGCCCGACCTCGACCTGCGGGAGCTGCCCTTCCGGCAGCCAGGCGAGCGCCCCCACCACCCCGGGGGCGGTGAGCACGACCGCGGTGGCGAGCCAGATCGCGAGCTGGGTCAGGCCGGCGAGGCCGATCCCGGCCAGCTTGCCGAGCATCAGCTCGAACGGCCGCACCGTGGCCAGGAGCACCTCCACCACCCGGGTGGTCTTCTCCTCGAGCACGCCGTTGAGCACCTGCTGACCGTAGAGCAGCGCCACCATGTAGAGGAGGAAGACGAGGAAGTAGGCGAGGAAGAAGCCCGTCATCCCCCCCTCGGCGCGGCCGCCGGTGGCCGAGACGCGGACGGTCTCGAGCCGGGTCGCGCGGGTGAGGTCCTCGACCTGACCGGCATCGAGGCCGGCCTGCTCGAGCCGCACCCGGGAGACGACACGGGTGAGCGCCTCGCCGAGCCGCTCCTGGGTGAGGATGTTCGAGACGCTCGCCGCCCGGTACTCCGCCCTCCCGCCGGTGAGCACCTCGGGGCCGAGACGGACCCAGGAGGCGATCTCGCCGGCAAGCACCCGGGCGTCGAGGGCGGCGCGCTGCGCCTCCGGTTCTCCCGGGGGAACGAGATCGACCTCGAAGCGCGCCATCTGCTTCTCGGCCTGCTCGCGGCCGAGCCGCGCGAGCCCTTCCCCTCGTTCCGGTTCCGGGCTCTTCGGCGCGAGCGCCGCGACGAGCGCGGGCCCGAGCACCCCGGTCTCGTCGACGACCGCCATCTGGTGCGTCGTCCGCGTCTTCAGCAGCAGGAGCGACGGCAGGAAGACCAGCGCCGCCATGAACAGCGGCATGAGCACGGTGGCGATCCAGAACCCCTTGCTGGTCACCCGCTCGAGGTACTCGCGCCGGGCGATCGTGAGCACGGCCTCAGTTCGCATCGCGCACCGCCTGGATGAAGAGGGTTTCGAGATCCGGCTCCTCGGAGCGGTACTCCCGCACCCGGGTCCGGCCGACGACCGCCGCGAGGACCTCCCCCGGATCGGCCTCGGGGGCGAGGAGGAGCCGGGCCTCGCCGTCCCCCTTCGGCACGACCTGCGCGACGCCCGGGAGCCCTTCGAGCGTCGCCTCCGGCCCGTCGATCCATACCCGGTAGACGTTGCCGCCGCGCTCGCGCTTCAGCGCCGCGAGCTCGCCCGCGAGCACCACCCGGCCGCCCGAGATGAGGCAGATCCGGTCGCAGAGCTTCTCGGCGTGCTCCATGATGTGGGTCGAGAAGAGGATCGTCGTCCCCCGCTCCCGCAGCTCGGCGAGGGCCTCCTTGAGGACCCCCTGGTTGATCGGGTCGAGGCCGGAGAACGGCTCGTCGAGGATCAGCAGGTCGGGCTCGTGGAGGAGCGTCCCGGCGATCTGGATCTTCTGCTGCATCCCCTTCGAGAGCGCCTCGACCTTCGCCTTCGCCCAGGCGCCGAGCCCGAGCCGCTCGAGCCACTGCGCGGCGCGCTTCGTGGCCTCCCCGCGCGGCACGCCGTGGAGCTCGCCGAGGAAGACGAGCTGGTCGGTGACCGTCATCCGCCGGTAGAGCCCCCGCTCCTCGGGCAGGTAGCCGATCCGGCGCAGGTCGTCGCGGGTGCGGGGCCGGCCGCGGAGGCGCACCTCGCCCTCGTCGGGGGCGAGGATGTCCATGATCATCCGGATCACCGTCGTCTTGCCCGCCCCGTTCGGCCCGAGCAGGCCGAAGAGCGACCCCTGCGGCACCGCGAAGGAGACCGCGTCGACGGCCACGAAATCGCCGAACGTTTTGCGAACGGTGTCGAGCTCCAGTGTCGGTGGCAATTCCATCCCCCTTTGCCGGCCTGCGTGGCGAAGATACGCCGGCGGCGGTGGAAAGTTTCCCGGAACGGGTGGCGCTCCGGGCTAGTCGATCGCGATCCGCTCGGTCGCCGAGACGAAGAGCGTCTCGCCGAGGGCCGGATGGCGCCGGAAGAGCGCCGCGCCCTTCTCCTCGAGGCGCGGCCGGGTGAAGCCGAAGATCACGAGATCGGCCCGCGACGAGAGGCGGGCGACGAGGTCCTGGAAGTCGACGGCGTCGTCGGTCGGGATGATCCGCAGGTTCTTCAGGTTGATCGGCAGCCGGCCGGTCTCGATCAGGGCGACGAGCTTCGCGCGCTCCCGCTCCACGTCGGCGTGCGGGAAGGCGGCGAAGATCCGCACCTCCGCTCCCGTCCAGTCGGGGTGGCCGAGCAGGATGTAGGCGAGCAGGATCATCAGCGGCGCGTTCTCGTGGTCGTGCCAGGTGAGCCAGAGGTGGACGTCGCGCCGGCTGCCGAAGAACCGTTCTCCATGCGAGAGGACGAGCGGGCTGATCTGGGCGTCCCAGGCGAGCGTGCAGCCGTCGACGATCTCGGCGAGCTGCGCCTCCGGATCGGCGGGCGTGAAGTCGAAGAGGGTGGCGTTGTGCTTGCGCCCGGCCGAGCTCGGCATCTGGTACGCCTGCGCGAGCGCCGTGCGGAGCGACGGCGAGACGATCGTGTCGACCACGAGCGCGCTGCGCCGGGCCTCGAGGAGCGTCACGAGCTGGGTGGCGAGCCGCTCCCCCTGGCGGTAGGTCCGGGCGTCGAGCCGGCCGCGCAGCAGGTGGAGGTAGGTGCCGAACCCCTGCCGCCGGCAGAGCCAGGTGAGCAGCTGCAGCGGCGCGGCCCGCTCGAAGCTCCGCTCCCCGACCACGATCAGCGTCGGGCGCCACTCCTCCCCGCGCGACCGGGCCGCCGCCCGCTGGAGCTGGATCTGGAAGTAGCGCGCGGTCTGCGTCATCACCCCGCGGAAGATCTCGGCGAGGTCGTCCTGCCGGCCGTGGGTGCTGCGCAGCGCGAGATAGATCCCCGTCATCAGCACGAGCGCGAGCAGCGCGAAGCCGGGGTCCATCTGGAACATCAGCAGGAAGCAGGTGACCGCGCCGAGCGCCGAGAGGTACCACTTCGAGCGGAAGCTCGGCCGGTAGCTCGGGCGCCCCGCGAAATGCTCGAGGAAGCTGATCGTGCAGAGCGAGCCGTAGGTCACCATGAAGACCATCGAGACGATCCGCGCGACGAAATCGATGCTGCCGAGCGCCACCATCGCGAGCGCCAGCACCGCGGTGACGAGCGTCGCGTTGCGCGGCTCGTTCGTGGCTCCGCTTCCCGCCGCGAGGAAGCGGTTGACGGCCTCGCCCGGCGCCACCCCGTCGGCGCCGAGCGCCTGCAGGGTGCGCGGGGCGATGAGGATCGAACCGACCGCCGAGGAGAGGGTGGCGCAGGCGAGCCCGATCGGGATGATCGGCCCCCAGCTCGCGATGTCGACCATCACGAGGTAGTTGGTCGCCAGCACCTCGGCCGGCGCCGAGAAGGCGAGCTTGACGGCGACCGCGACGTAGATGACGAGGCCGGCGAGCACCGCCGACATCACCCCGAGCGGGAGCGACCGCCGGGGGTTGCGCAGATCGCCCGAGAGCCCGACTCCGGCCGCCATGCCGGTGAAGGCCGGAAAGGCGATCGCGAAGACGAGCATGAACGGATCGCCGCCCTCGATGCCGCCGAAGATCGCGAGCGGCCCCTCGGCCGTGCCCGGCAGCGGCGAGCCGGTGAAGAAGAGGACGAGGGAGAGCGCCAGCACGGCCCCGATCCCCCAGAGGAAGCGCACCCCGACGTCGGCCCCGCGCAGCAGCGCGAGCAGCGCCACCGCGGCGGTCGCCGGCAGCGAGACCCAGCGGACGTCGAACGGGATCCGGAACCAGCTCTCGAGCAGCCCCGACCAGGGGCGGAACGCCTCCGCGAAGCCGATCATGTAGAACGAGACGGAGAGCGCCTGCGAGAAGTAGAGCGCGATGCCGATCGCCGCGCCGATGGTGCGCCCGAACGAGCGGGAGACGATGAAGTAGATGCCGCCCCCCTCGACCCGCCGGTTGGTGGCGATCTCGGAGATGGCGAGCGCGGTCGGCAGCGTCACCAGATGACCGAGCGCGATGATCGCGAGCGTGCCGACGAGCCCCGTGTGCCCGACGGCGTAGCCGAAGCGCAGGTAGAGGATCGCGCCGAGGATCGTGCAGATCGAGGCGAGGAAGACCGTCGGCGTGCCGAAGCCGTGGCCGCCGGGCGCGACGCTCTCGGGGCTCGCGAGCCCGTTGGTCTCAGACATCGCCCCGCTCCGTCATCGCCCTCGGGGACCGTCCGGCGGGAACCGGCCGTGGTGAGCGCACCTGCGTATCCTATGCGCTGTCGCGGCGGCGGCCGCCGCGCTCCCTTGCCTACAATGACCCCGGCAGGCCGCGGGAGGGGCACGCATGCGCATCGTCACCTGGAACGTGAACTCGATCCGCGCCCGGCAGGAGCGGCTCCTCGCGCTGCTCGCCCGGCACCGCCCGGACGTGGTCTGCCTGCAGGAGCTGAAGACCGCGGCCGCCGGTTTCCCCGCCGCGGCCCTCGCGGAAGCCGGCTACCACGCCGCCGTGCACGGGCAGAAGACGTACAACGGGGTCGCGATCCTCGCCCGCGAGGCCCCGACCGAGATCGCGACCGGCTTCGGCGACGGCGGCGACGAGAGCCAGGCGCGCCTCGTCACCGCCACCGTCGGCGGTCTCGCGATCGCCTCCGCCTACGTTCCGAACGGCAAGGAGGTCGGCTCGGAGAAGTGGGCGTACAAGCTCGCCTGGCTCGACCGCCTCGCCGCCTGGGTCCGCCGCCGGCCGCCGGCGCCGCCGCTCGTCCTCGGCGGCGACTTCAACATCGCCCCCGACGCGCGCGACGTCGCCAGCCCGGAGGTCTGGGCCGGCTCCGTCCTCTGCGCCCCGCCGGCCCGCGCTGCCTGGGAAGCGCTCCTCGCCGCCGGCCTCACCGACGCCTTCCGCCTCCACCACGACGAGGGCGGTCACTACTCCTGGTGGGATTACCGGCAGCTCGGCTTTCCGCGCAACGACGGTCTGCGGATCGACCACGTCCTGCTCGCCGCGCCGCTCGCCGCGCGCTGCACGGGGGCGTTCATCGATCGCGACGAGCGGAAGGGGAAGCTCCCGTCGGATCACGCGCCGGTGGTGATCGATCTCGCCTGAAGGGGAGGGGGTGGCGGAGACGGAGGGATTCGAACCCTCGATACAGGTTGTAGCCCGTATAACGGTTTAGCAAACCGCCGCCTTCAGCCACTCGGCCACGTCTCCGGAAGGCGCTGGGGCTGTGATTCTAGGGAGTCGCCGGCGCCCAAGTCAAAGCCGCGGCGGCGGCACCGCCTCGGCTAGACTCGGGCGACGCCGTCGCACCGCCACCGACCACTTCCCCGAACGAGCTCATGGATCGCGATCGCCTGGCCGTCAACACCCTGCGCTTCCTCGCCGTCGACATGATCGAGCGTGCCCGCTCCGGCCATCCCGGAGCGCCGCTCGGTCTCGCCCCCGCCGCCCACGTCCTCTGGAGCCGCTTCCTGCGTTTCGACCCGGCCGCCCCCGACTGGCCGGGCCGGGACCGGTTCGTGCTCTCCGGCGGTCACGGCTCGGCGCTCCTCTACGCCCTGCTCCACCTCGCCGGCTTCGACCTGCCGCTCGCCGAGCTCCGGCGGTTCCGCCAGCTCGACTCGCGGACCCCGGGGCACCCGGAGCACGGCCTCACCCCCGGCGTCGAGACGACCACCGGACCGCTCGGGCAGGGGGTGGCGAACGCCGTCGGGATGGCGCTCGCCGCCCGTCTCCTCGGGGCGCGCTTCGACCGCCCGGGGCGCGAGCTGTTCGACTACGCGGTCTGGACCTTCGCCGGGGATGGCGACCTCATGGAGGGGGTCGCTGCCGAGGCAGTCTCGTTCGCCGGCCACCAGCGCCTCGGCCGGCTCAAGCTCCTCTGGGACGACAACCGGATCACGATCGACGGCAGCACCGGCCTCGCCTTCTCCGAGGAGGTCGGCGCGCGCTTCGCCGCCTGCGGCTGGCGGGTGGAGCGGGTGGCCGACGGCAACGACCTCGACGCCCTCGCCCGCGGTTTCGCCGCTGCCGCCGCCGAGCGGGAGCGGCCGACGCTCCTCGTCGTCCGCACCGAGATCGGCTACGGCAGCCCGAACAAGCAGGGGAGCGCCGCGGCGCACGGCTCGCCGCTCGGCGCGGAGGAGGCCCGGCTCACCAAGGCCGCGCTCGGCTGGGATCCGGAGGCCACCTTCCTCGTGCCGGAGGCGGCGCGCGCCGCCTACGACGAGGCGCGCCGGCGCGGCGCCGCGGCGCGGGCCGAGTGGCTCGCCCGCGCGGCCGCGCTCGCCGAGGCCGAGCCCGCGCTCGCCGCCGAGCTCGCCCGGCGCCTCTCTGGCGAGCTGCCCGCGGGCTGGGACGCGGACCTCCCGGTCTTCCCCGCCGATCCGAAGGGCGAGGCCACCCGCGTGGTCTCCGGCGAGCTTCTCAACCTCTTCGCCCCGCGGCTGCCGGAGCTCGTGGGAGGGTCGGCCGATCTCGCGCCGTCGAACAACACCCTCCTGCGCGGCGAGGCCGACTCGCTCCCCGCCACCCCGGGGGGGCGCAACCTCCGCTTCGGCGTCCGGGAGCACGCGATGGGGGCGATCCTCAACGGCCTCGCCCTCACCGGCGGGCTGCGCCCGTACGGCGGCACCTTCCTCGTCTTCTCCGACTACCTGCGTCCGGCCGTCCGCCTCGCGGCGCTCATGCGGCTGCCGGTCGTCTACGTCTTCACCCACGACTCGATCCTCCTCGGCGAGGACGGCCCCACCCATCAGCCGGTCGAACAGCTCGCCGCGCTGCGGGCGATTCCGGGGCTCGTGGTACTCCGGCCCGCCGACGCGAACGAGACGGTCGCGGCCTGGCGGGTGGCGCTCGCCCGCCGGGACGGACCGACCGCGCTCGCCCTGACCCGCCAGCAGGTGCCGGTGCTGCCGGGCAGCGCCGAGCGCGCCCCGGAGGGCGTCGCGCGGGGCGGCTACGTCCTGGCGGAGACCGGCCCGGGCGGGACGCCGGCGCTGCTGCTGCTCGCCACCGGCTCGGAGGTCGCGCTCGCGCTCGGCGCCGCCAGCGAGCTCGGCGGCCGCGGGATCGCCTGCCGGGTCGTCTCGCTCCCCTCCTGGGAGCTCTTCTCCCGTCAGGAGCCGGCCTACCGGGATGCGGTGCTGCCGCCCGCGGTCCGGCGTCGGCTCGCGGTGGAGGCCGGCACGAGCTTCGGCTGGCACCGGTGGGTGGGCAGCGAGGGTGCGGTACACGGCATCGACCGGTTCGGGGAGAGCGCGCCGGCGCCGGCGCTCGCCGAACGGTTCGGCCTGAGCGTCGCCGGCGTGGTCGCGGCCGCCACCCGCCTCCTCGCCGGCAACCGGGAGCCGGCCCGTGGCGGCGTGTGATATACTGCACCGTGTATCGGTCAGGATCCTTGTATCCGATCTCAGGAGGGGATCCGTAGACGAGACGACGACGACCAGAACCAACCCAAGTCACACCGGTTAGCAGTAGCAGTACCAAGTCCCCAAGGAGGGAGAGGAGAGTTATGTACAAGAAGCTGATCGCCTTTGCCGCAGTGCTGGCCGTGGTCGCCCTGACCACGGGCTGCGCCAAACCGCCCCAGAACGAGATCGACGCCGCCAAGGCCGCCCTTTCGGTCGCCGAAGGCGCCCAGGCCGCCCGGTATGCGCCCGGTGAGTGGGAAGCCGCCACCCAGGCCATCAACCAGGTGAACGCCGAGGTCGAGGCGCAGGCGCAGAAGTTCGCGCTCTTCCGCTCGTACAAGAAGGCGCAGGAGCTCGCCGCCGCCGCCGCCCAGGCCGCTACCGCCGCGAACGAAGCCGCCATCGCCGGCAAGGAGCGGGCGAAGAACGAGGCCGGGGCCGCCATCGAGGACGCCAAGGCCGCCATCGCCAGCGCCGAGGAGCTCTTCGCCGAGCTCGGCAAGTGCCGCCGCCAGCCGAAGGACTTCAAAAAGGACATGGAAGGGATGCGCGGGAACCTCGACGGTCTCGTCGCCCAGGGCGCCGCGCTCGACAGCGCGTTCGCCGGTGAGGATTACTTCGGCGCCAAGGCTCAGGCCGAGTCGCTGAAGGGCCAGCTCGACATGCTCGTCACCGACATGCAGGGCGCCAAAGAAAAGATCAAGTGCTAGCTGTCTTGCTGCGCTGGAACCGGCCGGTGGCGACGCCTCGCCGCCGGCCGTTTTCTTTTCTCCTCCTGCTCCTGCTGGCGGGCTTCGGCCTCCTCGGGCTCCTGCGGCTCGATCTGCCCCCCCCGCCCAGCTTCTCGGTGCCGGCCACCCGCGCCGCGGCACAGCACGCGGTGCGCACGCTGCGTCCCGATCTGCCCGCCGGCGCGCGCCTGATCGAACAGCTCGTCGCGCAGGCCGAGGTGGCGACGGCGCAGGAGATCGCCGCGCCCCCCTGGCGCCGCTCGGCCGGGCGCGCCGCGACCGCCTGGCAGCGGGTGCACGCCGAGGCGCGCAGCGGCCTCGCCGTCGTCCGCGGCCGCCGGCAGAACGCGGCGGCGCGCTGGGCCGAGCTCGAGCCGGCGATGCTGCGACAGGTGCGGCAGGCCGAGCTCGAGGCCGGCGAGTCGGGCGTGAGCGCACGGGAGATCGCGGCGGCGCGCAAGGCCACCTATCACGCCCTCCTCGCGGGCCGGTACGCGGCCGCCGGCGAGCTCGACCGCGCCAACACCGCCGCGATGACGGCGATGGATTTCTCGGAGATCGTCCACAAGGCGTGGCGGGAGCTCCACGCCCGGTTCGGCGAGGCGCGGAACCTCGCGCTCTGGCGCTCCTGGGTGGAGGAGACGGTGGCGCAGTCGCGCCGGGATCAGGAGCACGCCATCATCGTCGACAAGCTGAAGCGCAAGCTCTACGTCTACTACGCGGGCTCCCGGATCGCCACCCTCGACGCCGAGCTCGGCGCCAAGGGGCTGCGTCAGAAGATGCACTCCGGCGACCAGGCGACGCCCGAGGGGCGGTACCGGGTGGTGCAGCTGAAGTCGGGGCGCCGCACGATCTACTACAAGGCGCTGCTCATCAACTACCCGAACGACGCCGACCGCGCCCGCCACGCCTTCGCCAAGAAGACCGGTCAGGCGCCGCCGCGCTCCCACCCGGGCAACCTGATCGAGATCCACGGCGACGGCGGCCAGGGGCGCGACTGGACCGACGGCTGCGTGGCGCTCGCCAACCAGGACATGGACTACGTCTTCGCCCGTTCCCGGGTGGGAACGCCGGTGACGATCGTGGGCACGTTCTAGAATCGCCGCCATGACCTTCCCCTCGTTGCCGCAGCCGGAACGGCCGCTGGTCGTCATCGTCCCGCGGCGCCGGCTCTGGCTGCGCCTCCTGCTCCTCGCCCTCGCCGCCGCGGTGCTGGTCGGCGCCGCGGCCACCGCGGGGCTCGCGCGCTACGGCGGCAGCTACGCGGCCCGGCCGTTCGCGGCGACGAGCAGCCTCGCCGCCGACCCGGAGGCGAAGGTCATCAGCCCGGCCGCCGCCGAACGGATCGAAGCCCGGCTCGCGGCGCAGCGGCCGCGCGGCGTCTACGTGACCGTCGACACCTACCGCAACCAGCTGCGGGTCTTCCGCGGCGAGGAGCTGCTGCGCGAGGCGATCTGCTCGACCGGCACCGGCCGCGTCCTCCACGATCCGCGCACCGGCCGCACCTGGGTCTTCGACACCCCGCTCGGCGAGCACCCGATCATCGACAAGCGGCGCAACCCGGTCTGGGCGAAGCCCGACTGGGCGTTCATCGAGGACGGCTACGAGCCGCCGCCGCGCGGCTCGCCGGACCGTTTCGACGACATCTCGCTCGGCGGCTACGGCCTCTACATGCCCGACGGGTACATCATCCACGGCACGCTCTTCAAGACCCTGCTCGGCAAGCGGGTGACGCACGGCTGCGTGCGACTGGGAGACGACGACCTTGAGTTCGTCTACAAGACGGTTCCTCTGGGCGCTCGCGTTTTTCTGTACTAGCGCCGCCGGGGCCGCGGACGGGCGCCCGGCGCGCACCCCCGAGGAGCTGCACCTGGTCGACCTCGAGGGCCGTCTCGCGCGCACGCCGAGCGTCTACCTCGTCCTCGACCCCGAGGCGAAGACGCTCGACATCCGGGTGCGCGGGATCGTCATCGAGCGGGTCGAGCTCCAGGATCTCGCGCTGCTCACCTACCGGCCGCTGTTCGGCGAAGCGGCGGCGCCGCCGCTCACGATCCCGGCCGTCTGGACGATCCTCCAGGGACCGGGCGACACCGACCGCGAGGTGATCGCGCCGGTACGCCTGCGGCCGTACCCGAAGAACGGCGAAGAGGAGGACGAACCCCCGCCGGCGCCGGTCCCGGCCTCGGGCACGGACGGGGACGACGAGCCCCGCGCGACCTACCGGGTGCTGCTCGACAACGAGTGGCAGCTCTACGTCGTCAACGCCCCGCCGAAGACCGGCTTCTGGCACGGCTTCCTCGAGGCGATCCGCGACGGCTGGCTGCGGCTGCGCGGCGAGCAGGCCGTCCACCCGCCGCTGATCGCCCTCGTGGTCCCCGAGGAGAGCGGGCTGCGGCTCCACCACCTCTTCCGCGCCAAGATGCCGATCCTCGTCGGCAACGGCGCGGCCACCGTCCGCTGATCAGTCGCCGGCCGGCGCCGGCCGCGATGGCGGGGTGGCGGCGCTGAAGCCGAACCGCGAGCCGGACTCGAAACCGCAGCCGAAGATCGCTTCGAACGCCCCGATGTCCACCCCGCCGCCGAGCGGCCGGGGGGTGCCGGCGAGATCCTCGACGAGGCCGGGGAAGGGCACCCCGGCGTCTTCGGCCGGGCTGCCGGGGCGCAGATGGTAGTCGAGGTTCGCGGCGTCGACGAAGAGCGCGGCGGGCGTGGCCACGAACGAGGTCAGGTCCTGCCCCGTCGCACTGCGCCAGGCGGCGAGGGTCAGCACGGTGGCGCCGTCATCGAGGGTGAAGCGGTCCTCGAGCGCGTTCCGATCCGAGGAGAAGCCGGCCAGACAGGCAGCGCAGACGTTCATCGCACCGCGGTAGGAGTGATCGCTCCAGAAGAAGTTGTTGCGCACCACGGTGCCCGTCGAGCCGTCCTGGACGTTGAGCGCCCACCGCCCCCCGGCAGCCACGTGCACCGTGTTCCCCACCACCGTGTTGCCATGCGACGGGGCGCCGCCATCCCACTGGAAGAGGGAGATCCCGGAAGCCCGGCTGTCGGCGACCAGGTTGTTCCGGATCGTCGCCCCCTGGACCCCGTCGCAGTTGATCCCGGAACCACCGCCCGCGCCGTTGTCGAGCAGGACGTTCCCCTCCACGAGGGCGTCGGAGATGATCCCGTCGGTCGGCACGAAGCCGCCGCACGAGACCGAGAGATCGCCGTTCATGTGGATGCCGCTCGCCCGGTTTCCCGCCGAGAGGTTGCCGCGGATCACCGGGCGGTCGCCGCTGTTCGAGACGTAAATGCCGTGCTCGAGGAGCGAGCCGGTGGTCACGTTGTAGGCGATCGTGAGGTCCTCGCAGCAGCCGGTGAAGATCCCCCACCGCTGGTTGGCGTCGGCGCTGTTGCCCCGGATCTCGACCTCCCGGCAGAGGACCGCACGGATCCCCGCGCGGCCGCGGCCGTCGACCCGGAACCCCTCGATCGTCACGTAGCTCGCCCCTTCGAGGTTGATCCCGTCGGGGGTGGACGGGTTGTCGGCGACGATCGCCGGCTGCTCGCCGGGGTAGGCCCGGAAGGTGATCCGCGCCCCGGGCGCGCCGGAGGTCGTCAGCTGGAAGCCGGTGTAGCTGCCGGCCCGGACGAGGACCGTGTCGCCGGGGCCGACGACCGCCGCGGCGTGCGGCAGCGTCGCCCAGGGCAGCGCCAGCGTCCCGGGGTTCGCATCGCTGCCCGTCGGCGGCGGCGCGACGTAGTAGGTCGCCGCCCCGAGCGGTACCGCCCCGGCGACCAGCCCCGCCGCGAGCAGCCGGATCCCTCTCGTCAGCCTCTTTCCCATCGGTCCCTTCCGGTGAGGGGAGTCTACCTCCCGCCGGACTCCGGTCCGGGTTCCGGCGGGTCTGGCTGGCCGGTCGCCCCCGGCGCGCCGCCCGCCGGCTCGACGAGGAAGAACAGCCGGCCCGCGTAGGGCTCCCCGAGCCGTTCGAGGTGGTAGCCCGCCGCGGTCATCCGCGCCGCGATCTCGGGCCACCGGGCCGCTTTCGCGATCCAGACCCGCCGCTCCGGCTCGCCGAGCTCGCCGAGGAGGTCGTCGTCGTAGGCGGCTCCGAACATCGGCTTCGGCTGCGGATCGAGGGAGACCTTCTCCACCGTGGCGCCGAGATGGAGGTGCAGCCCGTACCGGGCCATGTCCTCGACGAAGACGACCTCCTCGATCGCCATCCCCGGCGTGCGCGCGCGGATCTCCTCGGCCCAGCGGCGCGCATCCTTGTGGGTCGGCCAGTAGGCGGCTGCGAGCCGCAGCGCGAGGAGGAGGGCGACCCAGAGCCCCACCAGGCGCCACCCCGGGAAGCTCCGGTCCCGGGCCTGCCGCTCACGGGCCACGAGCAGCGCGAGCGGCACGAAGAGCGGCAGCAGGTAGAACGGCAGGCGGGAACGCGCCACGCAGAAGACGAACAGCGGCAACGCGACCCACGCCCCGAGGGCGAGCAGTGGCGCCTCGGCGAGCCGGACGGCCGGATCCCGCCACCTGCGCGCGTGCGCGGCGAGGCTTCGCAGCGCGCGCCAGAGATCCGCCGTCCACGGCAGCGTGCCCACCACGAGCGTCGGTCCGTAGACGGACAGCCAGCCGTACCACTCGGGGTGCCGGTCGAGGTCGGCGCCGGCGATGCGCCCGGCGATCTCGGTGCCGAGGTAGTAGGCGAGCAGTCCCGGATGACGCAGCACCACGACCACGAACCAGGGCAGGGCGAGGGCGGCGAAGAGGAGCAGGCCGATCGGCCAGCAGCGGCGGCGGATCGCTCCCGGCGCCGGTGCGAGCCACTCGACGGCCAGCACCGCGAGGAGCGGCAGCAGCGCGGGCGGCCCCTTGACGAGAAAGGCGAGCGCGAACCCGGCCCACATGAGGAGCAGCCAGCGCCCGCGCTCCCGGCCGGTCCCGAAACGCGTCTCGAGCCAGGCCGCCATCGCCAGCCCCTGGCAGGCGGCGAGCGGGAAATCGGTGGTGATGACGTTCGCGGCGACGAACGGCAGGAGCATCGTCGCGAAGACCAGCGCCGAGAGCGCGCCGGTCCCCGGTTGCAGGCGGCGCGCCACCCACCCCGCCAGGCCGGTACAGGCGAGGAAGGAGAGGGCCGCGGGCAGGCGCGCGGCGGCCGGGGTGGGGCCGAAGGCGCTCACGCCGGCGGCGATCGCCCAGTAGGTCGCGGGCGGTTTGGTCCAGTGTCCGGTCTCGTGATGACGCGCGAGGTCCAGGTAGTTGCCGCTCGCCAGCATCTGGAGCGCGACGTTCGTGTACCGCCCCTCGTCCGGATCCCAGATCGCCCGGCTGCCGAGGAAGCCGAAGGCGACCAGGAGCGCCACCAGCGCCACCCGGGACCCGGGAGCACGAAGGAGTCTGCCGAAATCCCGCGTCTTCATGGCGCCGTGACGACTCGTCTGCTGGCCACTGGCCGCTGGCGGAGGGGAGGGGATTCGAACCCCTGGGCCCTTGCGGGCCAACGGTTTTCAAGACCGCCGCAATCGACCACTCTGCCACCCCTCCGGCGGGAGAGAGTCTAGCTCCACGCCGGGAAGCCCCGGCCCGGGATCAGGCGTTCGGGGCGATCCGGTCGCGGCCGCCGAGGTAGGGGCGCAGCGGTTCCGGGATGACGATCGAGCCGTCCGCCTGCTGGCAGTTCTCGAGGATCGCGATCAGCGTGCGGCCGACCGCGAGGCCGGAGCCGTTGAGGCTGTGGAGCAGCCGCGGCTTGCCGCCGTCGGCGGGACGGTAGCGGAGGTTCGCCCGGCGCGCCTGGAAGTCGCTGCAGAGCGAGCAGGAGGAGATCTCCCGGTACGCCTCCTGTCCCGGGAGCCAGACCTCGAGGTCGTAGGTCTTGGTGGCGGCGAAGCCGAGATCGCCGGTCGCGAGCGTCACCACGCGGTACGGCAGGCCGAGCAGGTCGAGGACCCGGCGGGCGTGGCCGGTCATCTCCTCGAGCTGCGCGAGGCCGGTCTCGGGGGTGGCGAGCTGCACGAGCTCGACCTTGTTGAACTGGTGCTGGCGGATGAGCCCCCGGACGTCGCGGCCGTGCGAGCCGGCCTCGCTGCGGAAGCAGGGGGTGTAGGCGCAGTAGCGCACCGGCAGCGCCCCGGCTTCGAGCACCTCGTCGCGGTGGAGGTTCGTGACCGGCACCTCCGCGGTCGGCACCAGGTAGTACGGGAAGCCGTCGAGGTGGAAGAGGTCCTGCTCGAACTTCGGCAGCTGGCCGGTGCCGACGAGGCTGTCGCGGTTCACCACGAACGGCGGCAGCACCTCGGTGTAGCCGTGCTCGCGGGTGTGGAGGTCGAGCATGAAGTTGACGAGCGCCCGCTCGAGCTGCGCGCCCGGGCCGAAGTAGGTGGTGAAGCGCGCGCCCGCGACCTTCGCGCCGCGCTCGAAGTCGAGGATCCCGAGCGCGGGGCCGAGATCCCAGTGCGCCTGCGGCGGGAAGGCGAAGCGGGGCGGTTCGCCCACCACCGCCTCGACCCGGTTCGCGCTCGCATCCGGCCCCACCGGCAGGCTCTCGTGCGGGAGGTTCGGCAGCGAGAGCTCGACCGCGGCGAGCTCCTCGTCGAGCGCCGCGAGCCGCGCTTCGGCGGCTTCGATCTCCCCCTTGAGCCAGGCGACCGCGCCGATCGCCGCGGCCGCGTCCCCGCCGCTCGCCTTCAGGCGGCCGATCTCGCGGCTCGCCTCGTTGCGCTGCCGCTTCCGGTCCTCCTGGACCACCAGGAGCGCTCGCCGCTCGCCGTCGAGGGCGAGGAAGCGGTCCACGAGCGCGCCGTCCTGGCCGCGGTTGGCGAGCGCGGTGCGCACCCGGTCGGGTTCGTTGCGGAGCAGGTCGCGGGAGAGCATGACGCGGGCACTCTAGCCCCCGCGCGGAGAGAGCGTCAAACGTCACAACGGCGAGCGGCGAGAAACCGTAGACTCTCCACAGCGGGCGCCGGGCGATACGATCCGATTCCTGCGTCTGCTCCGCCCCGTGTCCGCGCGATCGTTCCGAGCCCTCGCCAGCCGCATCCCGCCCTTCGCCAGCGCGCTGGCCGCCGGCGCGGCGCTCGCCGTGCTCGCCGCGCACCAGCAGGGCGCCGCGGCGGTGGAGAGCGCCTACTTCGCCCGCTGGGCGCTCGCGGTGCTCGTGCCGCTCGCCCTTGCCGTGCCCCGGCCGGGGCACGAGATCGGCGCCGCGGCGCTCGCGAGCAACCTCGCCGCCTGGGTGTTGCCGGCGGGTCCGCAGCGGGGCGCCGCCTTCGGCGCCCTGCTCGTCGCCGCCGTGATCACCGGTACCGTCCGGCTCCTCGCGCGCCGCGACGCCGGCGGCCTCCGACTGCCGCTCGTGCCGCTCGCCGTGGCGTTCCAGGCCCTCTTCGCCGCACCCCGACTGCTCGTCCCGGCACCGGCGCTCCTCTGGACCGACCTGCTGCCGGCGCTCGCCGCGGGTTTCGCGCTCGCGCTGCTCGGCCGGGTCGCGGGGCGGAGCGCGCTGGCCGGCGGCGCCCTCGTCGCGGTGGCGCTCGGCGGTTTCGGGCCGGTGGCGGCCGGGTTGCTGCTCGTCGCCGCCGGCGTCGCCGGCTGGCGGGGCGAGCGGCCCGATCCGCGTTTCGTGCTCGGCTTCGCTGCCGCCGGCAGCGCCGGCCTCCTCCTGCTGCCTCGCGGCGAGCAGCCGGTCTTCGCGGCGCTCGCGGCGCTCGTCCTCCTCGCCCCGTTCGCGCTCTGGCCGGCCGGCGGGCGGAGCGCCCGCGCCTGGTGGCTCGGCGGCTGGGGTCTCGCTCTCGCCGCCGCCACCACCGGACACGGGGTTGCGGCGCTCGCGCCGGCGCTCCTCTTCCTCTCGCTCGCGCTCGCGCCCACGCCCGAGCGCGACCGGCTCGCCACCCTCTGGAGCGGCTGGCTGCTCGCCGGCGCGGCCCTCGCCGCCGGCTTCCCATGGCTCGCGCCGCAGCCCGCCGGCCAGCTCCTCGCCTGGCTCGGCGGCACCGCGACGAGCCCGTCCCGGCAGCTCGTCGCCGCCGTCCTCCTCGCGCTGGCGGCGGCCGCGCTCCTCCCGCTCCTCGCCCGCCGCTGGCCCCGGGCCGCGGCGCCCCGGCACCTCGCGCTCCTCCCGGCGCTCCTGCTCGCCGGCTGCGGTCTGTTCCGCCCCGAGACGCCGCTGCTCGGGACCGCGCCGGTGGTGCTCACCGCCACCGGGCCGCTCTGGGGCGCGCCGCTCGCCGCGCCTCCCGGCGAGATCGTCGTCGAGCTGGCGCTCGCCGGCTCGGCGCAGCTCCCCCCGGGGGCGGCGATCGGCCGGATCCGTCTCGACTGCGAGGGCGGCGCGGCGGTGGAGCGGGCGCTGCGGACCGGGATCGAGGTCGCCGACTGGGCGGCGCGCCGCCCCGACCTCGCCGCCCGCCTCGGGCCGCCACCCGCCACCGCCTGGATCTCCTGGCTGGGACCCGACCCGACCTTCTTCGCGCAGCGGTACCGGCTCCTCTGGTCACCGCCACCGTGTGAAGGCGGCGCGCCGCCGGTGGCGGTCCGGATCGAGCTCGAACCCGACCTGCCGCCCGAGCTCACGCTCGCGATCCATCGCGTGGGAGTGCGGCGGTGAGGGCGCGCCTCGTCCGCTGGGGCACGGCGGCGGCCGCTTCGATCGCCTTCGGAATCGCCCTCGACAAGGCCGACCCGCTCCGCGGCACGCTCCTCTTCCTGCCCTGGATCGTCGCCGGCCTCCGGGAGATCGACGCGCTGCCGGGAGTGCGGCGCGTCGGCGGTCAGCTCGCCTCGGGACTCGAAGCGCTCGCGCTCGGCCTGCTCGTCGCGTTCGCCGCGGTGCGCTCCTGGCTCGCGCTGCCGTTCGCCACCGCGGCCGTGGTCGGTGGGCTCACGCTCTGGCTGCTCCTCGCCGCCCTGCGGCGGGGGATCGGGCTGCGACCGCTGCTCGGCGCGCGGCTGCCCGCCCGTCCGCCCGCGGTCTTCTTCCTCCTGCCGCTCACCGTCTACCTCGGGCTCCAGCCGTGGGTCACCGCCGCGCGCCTGCCAGACGGCGACGAGCCGTACTACCTCCTCGTGGCCCACAGCCTCGCCTACGATCTCGACGACGACCTCGCCAACAACTACGCCGCGGGCGATTCGCTCGCCTTCCTCGATCGCCGGCTCGAGCCGCAACCGGGCGATCCGGTCGGCAGCGGTGGCGAGCTCTACTCGCGCCACAACCTCCTCCTGCCGCTGCTCCTCGCCCCCGCCTACCGGCTGGCCGGCGCCGCGGGCGCGCAGACGGTCATGGCGCTGCTCGCCGCGGCGCTCGCCTGGGTGACCCTCCGCCTCGCCCGGCACTACTTCCGCGCCCACCCCGGACCGGTGCTCGTGGCCTGGCTCGCGGGCGCGCTGCTCTCGCCCCTGCTCCTCTACGCGCCGCAGGTCTGGGTCGAGGTGCCAGCGGCGCTGCTCTCGGCGATCGCCCTCGATCACCTGCTCGAGCTGAAGTACGACCGCCTCTGGAACCGCCGGCGCTGGCTCGGCATCGGCCTGCCGCTCCTGCTGCTGCCGCTGCTCAAGATCCGCCTCCTGCTGCTCGCGGTCCCGCTGCTGGCGCTCGCCTGGTGGCACGCGGGACGGCCCCGCAAGCCGCTGATCATCCTCGGGATCGCGCTGGGACTGCTCAGCGCCGCGATGCTCGGCTACAACACCTTCACCTACGGCAACCCGCTCAAGATCCACACGCTCGGAGAGCTCCGGCTCTACGAGACGCCGGCCCGGACCTACCTCCTCGGCGGCGCCGGGCTCTTCTTCGACACCGCCTTCGGGCTGTTCGGCGCGACCCCCGTCTGGCTGCTCCTGCTGCCGGCCACGGCGCTGCTGGTCGCCCGGCGGCATCCGCTGCTCTTCGACCTCCTGGTCTTCTCGAGCCCCTATCTGCTGATCGTGGCGAGCCGGCGCGAGTGGTACGGCGGCTGGTCGCCGCCCTTCCGCTACGCGCTCGTGATCCTGCCGCTGCTCACGCTCATGCTCGTGCCCCTCCTCGAGCAGCGGCGGCGTCTCGGCGCCCGCTGGCTGCTCGGCGGCCTGTTCGCCGCGACGGTCGCGCTCCTCCTGCTCTGGACCGTCGTCCCCGGCTGGACGTACAACTTCGCCGACGGCCGCACGCTCCTGCTCGACCAGCTCGGGGCGCGCACCGGGAGCGACATCGCCCGGCTGACCCCGAGCATGCTCCGCCCGCGCCCCGCGACCTGGATCGTCCCGCTCCTCCTGCTGGCCGGCGTTCCCGCGCTCTGGCACTGGCCCCGGCGCCGGAGCGGAGCCGTGGCGGGCGGCGCCGCGCTCGCGCTCGCGGCGCTCGCCGCGCTGCCGCTGCTCGCGGCCCGGCTGCCCACCCGCACGATCGAGCTCGAGGACGCCTGGGTCGCCAAGTCGGGCGGGCACCTCCACCCGGACCGGTGGATGTTCGACCGCACCCGCTACCGGGGCGGCTGGGTGCTGCGCGAGGGGGAGGAGGCCACCGCATATCCCGTGGCCGGCGGCCGCGAGCTCACGGTCACGGTCGAGCTCGAGTGGGTGCGCAACACCGACTCCCCGCTCACGCTCACGCTCCGCGCCGGCGAGCGCCCTCTCGCCACCTGGGAGCCGACGACGCCCCGTCACTGGGAACGGATCGAGCTCGGACCGTTCCCCTGGCAGCCGGGCGAGCCGCTCGTCTTCGCCGTGAGCGGTCCGGCCGGAGAGCCGACCAACGGCCTGATCCTCGATCGCGCCCGGCTCGCGTGGCGATGAGCGAGCTGCTCGCGATCGTCCCCACCCTGGGCGCGAGCCCGCATCTCGCCGACGCCCTCGCGGCCCTCCGCGCCCAGGCCGGCGAGCGGCTCACGATCGCGGTGGTCTGGCAGGGCGCGGGGCCACCGCCGGCCGCCTGCGCGGCGGCCGATCGCCTCCTCACCCCGGGACGGAACCTCGGCTTCGCCGCCGCCGTGAATCTCGCGCTCGCCGCCGACTCCGCTCCGCTCGTGGCGCTGGTCAACGACGACGCCCTCCTCGCCCCGGGCTGGCTCGCGGCCACGCGGGCCGAGCTCGGTCCGGAGGTCGCCGCCGTGCAGGGGGTGAACCTCGATCTCGCCCGGCCGGACCGTCTCGACGGCTGGGGGCTCGGCTGGAACCGGTGGTGGCAGGCGGTGCAGCTCGGCCACGGCGAACCGGCCGCGACCGCGCCCACCGCGCCGTGCGAGCTGTTCGGCGTCTCGGCCACCGCGGCGCTCTACCGGCGCGAAGCGCTCGACGCCGCCTGCCGGCGCCCCGGGGAGTGGTTCGACCCCGCCCTCTTCGCCTACTACGAGGACGTCGATCTCGCCTGCCGGCTGCGCGCCGCGGGCTTCCGGGCGCGGCTCGCGCCGGCCGCCCGCACCCGCCACGCGGGCTCGCTCACCGGCCGCCGCTTGGGCGGCGTCCGCCGCCGCTGGATCCATGCCCACCGCCTCGCGGTCCTCGCCCGCCTCTTCGGACGCGGCTTCTGGCTCCGGCTCCCCTGGTTCGCCCTCCGCGACGGCGCCGACGCGCTCCGCCTCGCCGCCGGTGGCGATCTCGCCGGCGCCGCGGCGGTCGCGGCCGGCTGGCTGCGCGCCGCCGCGCTGCTCCCGCGCTTCGCGCACCGCGGCCCGCCGCTCCTGCCCCTCGCCGGGCTCGCGCGCTTCCGGGTAGGCTCCCCCGGATGGCCGGCCCCGAGCTGAGCGGCGTCGTTGTCCACTGGCACGCCGAGGAGGACCTGGCGGCTCTGGTCGAGGCGTGGCCGGACGACCCCCGTTTCGAGCTCGTGGTGGTGGACAACGGCGCGAGCCGGCCGCTCTGGCTCCCCGACCGGATCCGGCTCGTGACGCCAGGGCGCAACCTCGGTTTCGCCGCCGGCGTGAACCGGGGCGTCGAGGCGGCAGCCGGCGCGGCGCTGCTCCTCCTCAACCCGGATGTCCGGCCGGAGCCGGGAGCGCTCCCCGCCCTGCTCGCCGGCCTCGCCGCCCACCCGGAGGCGGCGGGTCTGGTCCCGCAGCTCACCGGCGCCGGCGGCGAGAGCCAGAGCCGGTGGCAGCTGCGGCCGCTCCCGCGCCTGCGCGACCTGCTCGGACAGGCGTTCTTCCTCGACACCCCGGCCGGTCCGGCGACGCCGCCCGCCGCCGGCACCGCGATCGCGCAGCCCGCCGCCGCGGCGCTCTGTCTGCGGCGAACGGCGTTCGCGGCGCTCGGCGGCTTCGACGAACGCTACTTCCCCGCCTGGTTCGAGGACGTCGACTTCGCCCGCCGCGCCGCGGCGGCCGGCCGGCGCTTCCTCTACTGGCCCGCGGCGCGGTTCACGCACGGCCTCGGCGGCAGCCTCGAACAGCTCGGCTACGGCCGCTTCCTCGTCGCCTACACCCGCAACCTCCGGCGCTACGCCCGGCGGCACCACGGGCGGGGCGGCGCGCTCTTCGTGGGGCTCACGCTCCCGGTAGCGCTCACTGCCCGGCTCCTCGCGCTGCCGCTGCGGCCGGCGCGGCGGGCGCCGTCGCGCGCCGCGGCGGCGCGAGGGCTGCTCGCGGCCCTCGCCGCGAACCTCGCCCCCGCGGGCGGCCGGAAGGAGCGGCGATGAGCGCCCCGCCGCTGGTCTCGGTGGCGATCGTCACCCACGATTCGGCCGCCGATCTGCCCGCCTGCTGCGCGGCCCTCGCCGCGCTCGACCACCGGCCGCTCGAGCTCGTGGTGGCCGACTGCGCGAGCGGCGACGGCAGCGCCGCGCTCGCCGAACGGCTCGGCCGGGAGCTCCCCTTCCCCGCCCGGACCGTGCGGCTGCCGGAGAATCGCGGCTTCGCCGGCGGGATGAACGCCGCCCTCGGTGTGACCAGCGGCGCCTGGGTGCTCAGCCTCAACCCCGACGCGCAGGTCACCCCGGAGTACGTGAGCCGTCTCCTCGCGGCCGCGGCACGCTCGCCATGGCGGCCGGTCGGGGCGCTCACCGGCCGGCTCGTGCGGCCGGCGCCGGAGGGCGAGGCGCCCCGTCTCGACGCCTGCGGGATGCGGCTGCGCCCCACCTGGCGGCATCTCGATCGCGGCTCGGGCGAGCGCGACCGGGGGCAGCTCCGGCGGCCGGCCCGCGTCTTCGGCGCCACCGGCGCCGCCTCCCTCTGGCGCCGGGCGGCGCTCGACGACGTGGCGCTCGACGGCGAGATCTTCGATCCCCGCTTCCACTCCTACCGGGAGGATGCCGAGCTCTGCTTCCGCCTGCGGGAACGGGGCTGGGAGATCGTCTACGAGCCCGGGGCCGTGGCGCTCCACCGCCGCCACAACCTGCCCGCGCGCCGGCGGGCGATGGCGGCGGCGATCAACCACCACTCGCTGAAGAACCGGTACCTCCTGCGCCTCTACCACCAGACCCCGGGGAACCTCCTCACCACGCTGCTGCCCGCCCTCTGGCGTGACGCGTTGGCGCTCGCCTACGTACTAGGCTTCGAACGGCAGTCGCTCGGCGCCTACGCCTGGCTCTGGCGGCATCGCCGCGAGCTCTGGCGGCGCCGGCGGGCGATCCGGGAGCGCCGGACCGTCCCGGCCCGGGCCCTCGAGCGCTGGTTCTGGCGGGAGGCGGACGAAGGTTGACGAACCCCTCGGTCGCGCTGCTCGGGAGCCGCGGCATCCCGGCGCGCTACGGCGGCTACGAGACCCTGCTCGAGGAGCTCGCGCCCCGGCTCGTCGCGCGCGGCTTCCGGGTGACCGTCTACGGCCGGACCCACGCCGTGCGCCGCCGGGTGCGCCGCTTCCGCGGGGCGGAGATCGTCCTCCTCCCCTGCCTGCGGAGCAAGTACCTCGATACCCCGAGCCACACCCTCCTCTCGCTGCTCGACGCCCGCGCCCGCGGCTTCGCCGCCGCGCTCGTCGTCAACTCGGCCAACGCCCTCTTCCTGCCGCTGCTCACCGGCAGCGGCGTGCCCGTCGCCCTCAACGTGGACGGCATCGAGAAGCGGCGGGCCAAGTGGGGAGCGTTCGGACGCGCCGTCTACGCCCTCTCCGAGCGGCTCGCCTGCACCCTGCCCGACGCGCTGGTGACCGACGCCGGGGTGATCCACGACCATTACCTCGCCCGGTACGGCGCGCCCTCCACGGTGATCACCTACGGGGTCACGCCGCGGCCGCTCCCGCCGACGCGCCTGCTGCCGCGGCTGGGGCTCGCGAGCCGGGGCTACTTCCTCTACGTCTCCCGCTTCGAACCCGAGAACAACCCGCACCGGGTCGCCGCCGCCTACCGGCGGGCCGGGGGTGAGCTGCCGCTGGTGATGGTCGGCGGCGCCCCCTACGCGAGCCGGTTCATCCGCTCGTTCACCGAGGGGGCCGATCCGCGGATCCTCTTCCCGGGCCCGATCTACGGCCCCGGCTACCGGGAGCTGCTCAGCCACGCCCTCGCCTACGTGCAGGCGACCGAGGTCGGCGGCACGCACCCGGCGCTCGTCGAGGCGATGGGCTACGGCAACTGCGTGCTCGCCCACGACACCCCCGAGCACCGCGAGGTGGCGGGCGAGACCGCGCGCTACTTCCGGATCGGCGACGCCGCGGGGCTGGCGGCGGCTTTCGACTGGGTACGCACGCACCCCGGCGAGGCGCGGGCGCGCGGCGAGCAGGCGGCGGCGCGGGCCGCCGAACGGTTCAGCTGGGAGCTGGTCGCCGACCGGTACGCCGCGCTGTTCGCCACCCTCGTCCGCGGGGGCCGGTACAATAACCTTCCTGCCGGAGCCGGGGCGCCCGCCGGCGCCTGAGGCTCCCGCTCGCCATGCTCAAACAACGGGCTCGCCTGATCGCCGGTACGATCCTCACGCTCGACTGCGTGCTGATCACGGTGGCGTTCTTCGCCGCCTTCTGGCTGCGCCACGACCTCGCCCCCTGGCTCTGGCCGGCGAGCTTCGAGGGCGGCTTCTACCCGCTCGCGAGCTATCTGCCGCTCCTGCCCGTGGCGCTCGCGATCTGGGCGCCGCTCCTCTGGTTCTCCGGCCGCTACCGCTCCCACCGCACGGTGCCGCTGCGGCGCGAGATCGCGGCGCTGCTGCGGCTCGCGGTCACCGCGGCCGGGATCCTCATCCTCGTCGTCTACGCGCTCCGCCTCGACGAGCGGCTGCTCGCGGGCGACAAGATCAGCCGCCTCTGGCTCTTCGTCTTCCCGACCCTCGCCGGGGCGCTGCTGACCTCCGAGAAGATCGCGCTTCGCCTCGTCTCGCGCTGGGTGCGCGCCCGCGGCCTCAACTACCGCACGGTCGTGATCGTGGGCAGCGGCCCCCAGGCCCGCGCCTTCGCCCGGGCGCTCCACCAGCAGCGCCACTGGGGCTACCGGCTGCTCGGCTTCTTCACCGCGGTCCCGGAGCAGCACCGCCAGGAGATCGCCGGCCATCCGGTGCTCGGCAGCCTCGACGACCTGCCCCGGTTCGTCGAGCAGAACGTGGTCGACGAGGTCTACTTCGCCGTCACTCGCCGCGATCTCGAAGGGCTGGAGGATCTCTACCTGAACCTGCAGGAGCAGGGGATCCTCACCCGCCTCGCGCTGAACTTCTTCCCCCACACCCAGGCCCACGTGGAGCTCGACGAGCTCGACGGCGTGCCGCTGCTCACCTTCACGACCTCGCCGAACAACGCCTTCGCGCTCGCGCTCAAGCGGCTGCTCGACATCGTGCTCTCGTTCGTGCTGCTCGTGCTCGGCCTGCCGGTGGTGCTCCTCGTGGCGATCGCCATCAAGCTCACCTCGAGCGGCTCGGTGCTCTTCCGCCAGACCCGCTGCGGCCTCAACGGCCGGCGCTTCACCCTCTACAAGTTCCGCACGATGGTCGAGGGAGCCGAGGCGCGGCAGCGGGAGCTGCTCCCGTACAACGAGATGGACGGGCCGGTCTTCAAGATCACCGACGATCCGCGGGTGACCACCCTCGGGAGGGTCCTGCGCCGCTTCTCGCTCGACGAGCTGCCGCAGCTCTGGAACGTGCTCAAGGGGGACATGAGCCTCGTCGGCCCGCGCCCGCCGATCCCCGAGGAGGTGGCGAAGTACCAGCGCTGGCAGCGCCGGCGGCTCGCGATGAAGCCCGGGCTCACCTGCCTCTGGCAGATCAGCGGCCGCAACGAGCTCCCCTTCCAGCGCTGGATCGAGCTCGACCTGCAGTACATCGACAGCTGGTCGCCGTGGCTCGACTTCAAGATCCTGGTCAAGACGATCCCCGCGGTGCTCTCCGGCCGGGGCGCCTCCTGACCGGCCCGCGCGCGGCCGGCTGATCCCGCCGCCGGCGCCCCTCAGGCGCGGGTCGCGAGCAGCTCGAGCGTGGTCGCGAGCACCGCGGCCATCGGCGCCGCATCCGCCCGCCCGGTACCGGCCAGCGCGAAGGCGGTGCCGTGGTCGACCGAGGTGCGGAGGAACGGCAGCCCCAGCGTCCAGTTCGTGGCGCGCCCGAAGGCGGCGGTCTTCACCGCGATCAGCCCCTGGTCGTGGTAGAGGGCGAGCACCCAGTCGAACTCCCCCTGCCGGGCCCGGGCGAAGAGCGAATCGGCGCTCTCGGGGCCGTACACGTCGATCCCGCGGCCGCGGGCGGCCGCCACCGCCGGGGCGAGGATCGCCTCCTCCTCGCGCCCGAGCAGCCCCCCTTCGCCGGCGTGCGGGTTGAGCCCCGCGACCGCGATCCGGCCGCCGCCGCCATGACGCCAGAGACAGGCGAGCGCCGCGCCGACGCTCTCGCCGTCGAGCGCCGCCACCGCTTCGGCGAGCGGCTGATGGACGGTGAGGAGGGCCACCCGCAGCCCCGGGGCGAGGAACGCCATCAGGTAGTCGCGCCCGTAGCTGCCGAGCCCGCAGGCGGCGGCGAGGTAGTCGGTATGGCCCACGAAATCGGGCCGGCAGTGGGCGGCGATCGACGCCTTGCTCACCGGCGCGGTGACGAGCGCATCGACCGTGCCGGCGCGCGCGAGCGCGATCCCGAGGTCGAGCGCCGCGAGCGCGCCGTGGGCGTCTTCGGGTCCGGAGCGGCCCGGGACGACGCGGCGCGGCCGGCGAACCGGATCGACGACCGGGATCGCCGGGGCGAGGCGGGCGATCTCTTCGCGCGACGGCGGCTCGGCGAGCCACCGGAGACGCTCCCGGAGCGCAGGGGGGACGAGGTGGCGGATCGCCGTGACCGCCGCCTCTTCGACGACGAGCAGCGGCAGCGCGCCGCCGGGTGCGAGGCTGGAGAGCGCCCCGAAGACGACCTCCGGGCCGACGCCGGCCGGATCTCCCTGGGTCAGGGCGAGGACGGGCGGCCCCGTCACGGCCTCAGCCCTCGGCGGCCGGCTCGTCGTCGCCGTCGCTCCGGCGGCGGCGCTGGTGCCGCAGCTCCTCTTCCTTGAACAGGTAGCGGATGTTGTGCTTGAGGATCAGCAGGTTCGGGCCGCGATGGCGGTTGAGCTTGATGGCGCCCTTGTCGTACCACTCGATCCAGCCGTGCAGCTCCTCGTCGTTGGTGAGCACCACCACCATCGGCGTCTTCGCCGCCATCTGCTTGAGGTAGTAGAACTCCTCGGCGTTCGTCTGCTCGGGCGGGCTCTGCTTGCGGCGCACGGCCCGCGAGACCTGGCTCTCCTTCTTCAGCTCTCCCAGATCGGGGCGGATCAGCTTGCGGTTGCTCATGTCTCGGGGATCGTCGGAAGTGGCGTGGCCGGCCGCGCCGTGTCGCCGCGCCTGTACGCCTCGTCTTCGAAACCGAGGCAGCAGAGGAGGCGGCCGCACAGACCGGAGATCTTGGCCGGGTTAAGCGAGAGGTTCTGGCGCTTCGCCATGCCGATGCCGATCGGCCGGAACTCGTCGAGCCAGCTGCCGCAGCAGAGCTGACGGCCACAGACGCCGAGACCGCCGGTCTGGCGCGCCTCGTCGCGCGCCCCGGCCTGCACCATCTGCACCCGGGCGCCGAAGCGCTGGCTGATCTCGCGGACGAGCTGCCGGAAATCGACGCGTTTCTCGGCGGTGAAGAGGACCGTCGCCCGCTTGCGCGAGAGGGTGAAGTCGACGCGGGAGACGTTCATCTGGAGGCCGAGGGCGAGGGCGCGCTCGTGGCAGAACCGCTTGGCGGTGCGTTCGAGCTCCCGCTGCTTGGCGTGCGCTTCGAGGTCGGCGGCGGCGGCGCGCCGCAGCACCGGGCGGGTACGCGGGCGCTGACAGGGGCGAAGGCTCGGCAACGGCGACTGCTCGACACGGCCGAGGCGGGGCTCGCCGTCGATGTCCACCACGACCGCCGCGCCCGCCGGCAGCAGCTCGCCGGCCGACTCGCAGGGAGTGATGTTCGGCTCCTCGCCGAACCGCACGCCGACGAGCGTCCCGGTCACCGCCGTGGACCATCCCTCTCGCGCCGCGCCGCAGCAACTCATCGTTTCGCGCCCTTCCGCCGGGATTCCGGCCCGCTCCGATGACCTGCCCCGTCCGGAGAGATCGCGGGTTGTGCCGGTATCTGGAGGTGCCTGGTCATTCTGACACGCGCCGGAAGCGGTGGCAAACCGGAACGGTCAGCCTTCGTCTCCACTCGCGGTGGCCGCGAGGATCCGGCGGCCGATGTCCCGGCGCAGGACCTTCGCCGGCCACTCCACCTTCGCCGCCGCCGCATACGCCCGGCGCAACGCCTCCGAGAGGCCGGCGCCGGTGGCGCAGACGTCGAGCACCCGGCCGCCGGCGCTCACCAGGCGCCCCTCGGCGTCGCGCGCGGTGCCGGCATGGAAGATCTCGACCCCCTCGTCGGCCCGGGCGGCCGCGAGGTCGCCGAGCGGCTCGCCGGTGAGCGGCTGCTCGGGATAGCCCGGGCTGGCGAGGACGAGACAGGCCGCGGCCTCCTTGCGGAAACGGAGGCGGTTGACCGGGAACCTGCCGGCCGCCCCCGCCGCGAGCAGCTCGAGCAGGTCGTCCTCGAGACGCAGCATGAGGACCTGCCCCTCCGGGTCGCCGAGGCGGGCGTTGAACTCGAGCACCCGCAACCCCGCGGGCGTGAGCATGAGGCCGGCGTAGAGGAAGCCGCGGAAGGCGCGGTTCTCACGGGCGAGGGCGGTGACGACCGGGCGCATCACCCGCTCGAGCACCCAGGAGGCGCTCTCCGGGCCCATGATGCCGGCCGGGCTGTGCGCGCCCATCCCGCCGGTGTTCGGTCCGAGGTCGCCGTCGCACAGCCGCTTGTAATCCTTAGACGGGGCGAGCGGCAGCACGTTCTCGCCGTCGGCGAGCGCGATGAACGAGACCTCCTCCCCCGCGAGCCACTCCTCGACCACGATCCGGTTCGCGGCGCTGCCGAACCGCCGCTCGCCGAAGAAGAGCGAGAGCGCCGCTTCGAGCTCCGCCTCGTCGGTGGGCAGGATCACCCCCTTGCCGGCGGCGAGGCCGTCGGCCTTCAGCACCACGGGGAAGCCGAAGCGCCGGGCCGCGGCGCGCGCCGACGCCTCGTCGTGGGCGATCTCGAAGGCGGCGGTGGGGATCCCGTGCCGCGCCATGAACTCCTTGGCGAAGACCTTGCTCCCTTCGATCTCGGCCGCCGCCTGGCGGGGCCCGAAGACCGGGACCCCGCGCATCTCGAGCTCGTCGGCGATCCCGAGCGCGAGCGGCAGCTCGGGGCCGACGACGGCGAGATCGATGCGCACCGAGGCCGCGAAGTCGGCGATCTCGAGCACCTCGTCGACCGAGCGCGGCACGAGATCGGCGATCTCGGCGATCCCCGGGTTGCCCGGCGCGCAGTAGAGCTCCTCGAGCAGCGGGCTCTGACGCAGCTTCCAGCAGAGGGCGTGCTCGCGGCCGCCGCCCCCGATCACCAGCACTCTCATCGGGCCATCCTCCCCCCGGACTCTCCGGCTGCTCCCGGCGCGAGCGCGCGCAGCGCCCGTTCCACCTCGTCGACGACGTAGTCGGGCGTGGAGGCTCCCGCGGTGAGCCCGACCGTCGTCACGCCGGCGAACCAGGACGGGTCGAGGTCGGCGACCCCCTGGATCAGGTGGCTCGGCTTGTGCTGCCGGCAGATCTCCCACAGGTGCCGGGTGTTGGCGCTCGCCCGGCCGCCGATCACGAGGATCAGATCGACTTCGGGATCGCGTCCGAGCGCGAGCGCGGCATCCTGGTTCTCCTTGGTGGCGTAGCAGATCGTGTCGGCCCGCCGGGTCGCGGGCACCTGCGACTCGATGTACCGCACCAGCTCCTCGAACTCCCCGGCGTTGAGCGTCGTCTGGTAGAAGATCCGGACCTTCTCGTAACGCGACCAGTCGATCTCCCGCGCCTCCTCCACCCGCAGCAGCACGTGGTAGTCCGCCGGGTCGAGGTCGTGGGTGTAGCCGATCACCTCGCGGTGGCGCGGGTCGCCGATGAAGACGAGGTGCGCCCCCGCCGCCAGCGCCGCCGCCGCCTCGTCGTGGATGTCGTAGACGAACGGGCAGGTGGTGTCGAGCACCCGGAGCCCCTGCTCGCGGGCACGGGCATGGAACGAGGGGGGCACGCCGTGGGCGGAGAAGACGATCGTCTCCTCGCGGGTCTCGGCGAGCGCGTCGACGGTGTCGACCCCGAGCTGGCGCATCTCCTCGACCACCCGCTCGTTGTGCACCACCTGTCCGAGGATCGCGCCCCGATGCCCCTCGCGGGCGAACTTCTTGACCTTCCGGTCGGCGATGCGCACCCCGGCACAGAAGCCGTACTTCGCCGCCCGTTTGACGTTCATACTGTGGTCTATTGTAGCAAAAGCACCACCTCGCGCGGCGGTCCTCCGTTCTGATCCGGACCGGGGGGGCGGGCGAGGTCGCTCAGGGCGCGAGGGTGAGCACCAGGTCGGCGAGGCTGCGCTGGACCCGGATCTCCATCGGGGTCGCGGCCGGATCGTCGGCGAGCCAGAGGTCGAGCCGCCCCTTCCAGGTCCGGCGCTCCGGCCGGGAGAGGCCGCGGATCGAGTAGGCGCGGACCGTGACCGGCTCGCCGCGCAGGAGCTGGCGGCGGGTCGCCCCCGGCAGGACGAGCACCGGGTAGACCCGGCCGTCGCTCCAGATCTCGAGCACCCGCGTGCCGGTGGGCGGGTCGCGGCGCAGCGCCTGGATCCCGGAGGCGATGTCGACCACCCCCGCCTGGCCGACCTCGGCCTCCCGCGCCTTCGCCTCGCCCCGCCACCGGTAGCTGCTCCAGGCGCGCACGGTCACGCCGCTCGCAGGGTCGATCTCGGCCCCGTAGCGGAAGAACTGGCCATCTTCGCCGTGACCGGCGACGAGGTAGAGCTCGGAGACCTGGTGTCCGCTCTCGAGCGGCCGCTGGCAGAGGGTGGCCTCTCCCTGGCGCGGCAGGAAGAGCCCCGCGACCCCGCCGAGGAGGCCCTGGAGTCGCCACCGGTAGTGGAGCACCTCCCCCGCCGCCGCCGGCACGGTGGCCGGCCGCGCCGGCGGCGCCGGCAGGAGGAGCAGCAGGAACAGCAGAAGCCCGACCGGAGCGCGCCGCATCGCGGGATCATACGCAACCGCCACCCGCGAGCGTCCATGGCCGGGACCGGCCGGCCCGGCGATGGAAGCCGCGCCTACTCGGTCGAGACCGCGCTCGTCGCCCCCTCGAGGGCGGCTTCCAGGGTGTGCCAGGCGAGCGTCGCGCACTTGACGCGCATCGGGAACTCGCGCACGCCGGCGAGCGCCTCGAGCTTGCCGAGGGAGCCGTCGGGCTCCGCGCCGGCCTCGCCCGCCGGCAGGGTGACGAGGTCGTGGAAGCGCTGGAAGAGGGCGTGGACCTCGTCGAGGGTGCGCCCGCGGACCGCCTCGGTCATCAGCGAGGCGGAGGCGGTCGAGATCGCGCAGCCGCTCCCTTCGAAGCCGATCGCGGCGATCCGGCCGCCGTCGAGGTGCACCGCCACCCGCACCCGGTCGCCGCAGAGGGGGTTGTGGCCGTCCGCCTGCCGCTCGGCCTCCGGCGGAAGGCCGAAGTTCCGGGGGCGGCGGTAATGATCGAGGATGACCTCCTGATAGAGGTCGGAGAGCCCGTCCATGCGCCGAAGGATATCGCGGCTCGGACGCCCGGTCCGCTCAGCGGCAGCGGCGCACGAGCCAGCCGGCGAGCAGCCCCAGGACCGCACCCGCGAGCAGCCAGCGGCCGGGGCTCGTGGGGATGAAGCGGGTTTCGTCGGGAGCGATCTCGATCATCCCCACCGGCGCGGCCAGCCCGCCGCCGCCGGCGCCCGCCGACTTGTCCTCGCCCACGCCGGTGAATCGCTGCGCGTCGCGGCTCGCGCCGAGCCCGCCGCCGAAGCCGAAGGCGACCCGCGCCACCGGGATCAGGGTGCGCCCGTTGGCCTCCACCGGCTCGCCGAAGACCTGCCCGACCGAGATCCCGGTGCGGATCCGCTCGGCGAGCTCGTGCAGCCCGCCGCCTGAGGCCTTCCCCGTCGTCTCCGCCATCGTTCGCCTCCCCGTTCTGCTGCCGTCCTCGGCTCAGTATAGCCAGCCCCGCCGCCCGCGCCGTCCGACCGCGAGCAGACCCGCGGCAAGGTGGGCGAGGCGGAGCGGCGCCGGCAGCCGCCCCGGGCCGAGGTGGGGTGCGAGCGCCCTCTCCGCCTCGGCGAGGGTGAGCCCGGCCCGCTGCACCCAGAGGCCGGCGCACGGCTCCTGCGCCCCGGCGCGCTCGACGCGGGCCCACTTCGCCCGTCCCCCCGGCACCCGGTCGCGGAGGGCCGCCCGCAGCGCCCGCTGGTCGGAGGGGCGCCGCGCGACCGCCAGCACCGCGCAGCCGCTCGCCGCCGCGAGCCGCGGCAGATCGACCACGTTGAAGCCGGCGAGCGCGAGCCCCTCGAGGAGGATCAGACCGAGCTGCGGCGCGAAGCGCGACTCCCGGACGAGGGTCGCGAGCACCGCGGTGGCGTTCGCCCCGTCGCGGCGCACCGCCCCGGCAAGGAACCCTTCGAACCGGTCACGGGCACAGACCGCGCCGACCACCGGCACGTCGCCCCGGAAGGCGCGCGGGAACGGGGCGTCGTCGAACGCCACGAGGTGGGAGAGGGCCCGCCGGCGGCGGGCCGGCGGCGTCTCAGCCGCCGGCGCTCTCGCTCGGGCGCAGCTCATCGGGCACCTGCACCGCCACGACCTCGCCGCGGGCGCAGAGGAGCTCGCCCGCGCGCACCTCGCACTCGACCACCACCTTGCGCCCCTTCATCTCCCTGACCCGACCGCGCAGCTCGAGCGGGACGCCGAGCGGGGTCGGCCGCAGGTAGTCGACGTGGAGCGCGGCGGTGAGGAAGCGCAGCGGCGGCTGGGCGGCGAGCGGCCGGCCGGCGGCGCGGCAGGCGGCCGCGGCGGCGGTGCCGGTCGAGTGGCAGTCGACGAGCGAGGCGATCAGCCCGCCGTAGACGTAGCCCGGGATCGCGACGTGGTACGGCTTCGGCGTGAAGGTGCAGACCGTCTCCTCGCCGTCCCAGAAGCTCCGGATCTGGTGGCCGTGCGGGTTGAGCCGGCCGCAGCCGTAACACCAGGCGAGATCGTCGGGGTAGTCGTCCTGGAACGCCCTCTCCGTCATCGTCTCCTCCCCTCCGTGCGGCCCCGTCGCGCCGGCCCCGGACCGCCTCCGGACGGCCACGGCCGCCTCTGCCGATGGTACCCCGCCCCGGCCGCTCCGGCCGCCCGGCTGTGCTACATTGACCGCTCACGCGGCAACGGGCGCGCGGTTCGCTCGGACCGGCCCCGAAAGGCGCCGGATGGGATCGACCTCACGTCTCCCCTGCCCACCCTCTCGTATGCTCACGAGCCGTTCATCCATCACCGCACCGGGGTGATCCGCGCCCCGGTCTGCGTTCTGCCCAGGAGGTTCCAGTGCCGCAGATTGCGAGAATCCAGGAAGAGTTGCGAGCCGCCGGGATCGACGGCTGGCTGCTCTACGACTTCCACAACCGCGACGCGATCGCCTACCACGTGCTCGGCATGGACTACGGGAAGTTCACGAGCCGGCGGTGGTTCTACTGGATCCCGGCCGACGGCGAGCCGCTGAAGCTCGCCCACAAGGTCGAGCCGACGAAGCTCGACAAGCTGCCCGGCGAGAAGCGGCTCTACCTCTCCTGGCGCGAGCTCCACGCCGGCCTCAAGGAGCTGCTCGGGCCGGCCCGGACGGTGGCGATGCAGTACTCGCCGCTCGCCAACATCCCCTACGTCTCGACGATCGACGGCGGCACCGTGGATCTCATCCGCTCCCTCGGCTACGAGGTCGTCTCCTCGGCCGGGCTCGTGCAGACCTTCCAGGCCGTCCTCGACGAGGCGGCGTACCACTCGCACCTGGCGGCCGGCGAGCGGGTGCAGCGGATCAAGGACGAGGCGTTCGCGCTCGTCGGCGAGCGGCTCCGCGCCGGGGCGACGCTCACCCAGTACGACCTGCAGCAGTTCATCGTCCGCCGCTTCGGCGAGGAGGGGATGACCTGCATGGGCGAGTACCCGATCGTCGGGACCAACGAGCAGCCCGCCGATCCGCACTTCGAGCCGACGCCGGCCAACGCCCGCCCGATCCGGCAGGGGGACACGCTGCTGATCGACCTCTGGGCGAAGCTCGACCAACCGGGCGCGATCTTCTACGACATCACCTGGTGCGGCTTCGTGGGCAGCGCGCCGCCGCCGAAGTACGTCGAGATCTTCCACGTCGTGCGCGACGCGCGCGACGCCGCCCTCGCCTTCATCCGCGACCGGTACGCGAAGGGGGAGAAGCTCTGCGGCTGGGAGGTGGACGACGCCTGCCGGAGCGTGGTCGAGAAGGCCGGCTACGGGCCGTACTTCCTCCACCGCACCGGCCACTCGATCGGGGAGAAGGTGCACGGCAACGGCGTGAACATCGACAACCTCGAGACCCGGGACGAGCGCGAGCTGGTGCCGGGGATCTGCTTCTCGATCGAGCCCGGGATCTATCTCGAAGGGGAGATGGCGGTGCGCTCGGAGATCAACGTCTTCATCACCCCCGCGGGCAAGGTGGAGGTAGCCGGGGCGATCCAGCGGGAGCTGGTGCTGATCTGAACCGACCGGGGGGCGGCGGACGGGCCGCCCCCCGTTTTCGTATCCCACACTCCGGAGGTCCCATGGGGCACATCTACCTCTACGTGATTCTGGCCTACCTGCTCGTGATGACGGGCTACAACATCTGGCGCTCGCGCCAGATCCGCTCGCAGGACGACTTCATGGTCGCGGGGCGGAGCCTCTCGCTGACCAAGATGGTCTTCACGCTGGTCTGCACCTGGATCGGGTCGGGCACCTTCATCGCGGGCGCCGAGTACGCCTCCTACGCCGGCTGGAGCGCGCTCTGGCAGCCGGCCGGGGCGTTTCTCGGGATCGGGATCATCTACTTCGTCGCCGCCCGCATCCGGACCTTCGGGCAGTACACCGTCGGCGACATCCTCGAGGTGCGCTACGGCCGCTTCGCCCGCCTCTTCGGCGCGATCGCGCTGATCATCGCCTTCACCACGATCGTCGCCTACCAGTTCCGTGCCGGCGGCTACATCCTCAACGTGATCTCCGACGGGAGCATCTCGCTCGAGACCGGGCAGGCGATCACCGCCGGCTTCGTGATCCTCTTCGTCGCCATCGGCGGGATGATCGCGGTCGCCCACACCGACCTGCCGAACGGGATCATCATCGTCCTCGCCTCGCTGCTCGCGATCCCGTTCGTCGTCTCGGCGGCGGGCGGCTGGGGGCACGCGCGCGAGGTGCTCGATCCCGCCCGGTTCCAGCTCTTCGCCCAGGACTTCGGCAAGTACCCGGCGCTCAAGGGGCTCAGCTACTTCCTCTCGACGCTCCTGCTGCTGATGGGTGTGCAGTCGATGTACCAGAAGTTCTACGCGGCCCGCTCGCCGAAGGAGGCGAAGAAGGCGGTGGCGATCTGGATCGTCGGCACGATCGTCGTCGAGACGATCGTCATCGCGATCGCCGTCTACGCCTCGGTCTTCAACACCGAGTTCATGAAGGGGTGGGACGGCCGGGCGCTCGTGCTCAACGCCGCCCGCTACATGGTGCCGGGTCCGGTCGGGGTGCTGCTGCTCGCGGCGGCGTGCGCGGTCGTCCTCTCCACGGGGATGAACTACCTGCTCTCGTCGAGCTCGAACGTGATGCGCGACATCTACCAGAGCATGATCAACCCGAACGCCGACCCCGAGAAGATGGTGGCGCTCCAGAAGGTGTTCATCGTCCTGATGGGCTTCTGCGCCTTCCTGATGATCTTCATCCCCACGGTCCTGAAGTCGCAGATCTCGATCCTCCAGTACGCCTACTTCGCCTACACGATGTACGGCGTCGCCGTCACCCCGGCGCTCTTCGCCGCGCTCACCTGGCGGCGGGCGACCTGGCAGGGCGGGCTCGCCTCGATCATCGGCGGCGCGGTGACGACCGTCTTCTTCGAGTTCATCCTTCCCTGGATCGCCCCGGGCGTGATGCAGGGAGCGGCGGGTGGCAGCGACTACTTCGGCAAGGATCCGTGGGGGATCCCGAGCATCTATCCGGCGGCGCTCGTCTCGATCGGGCTGCTGATCGTCGTGAGCCTGCTCACGCCGGCGCCGAAGCCCGAGACGCTCGAGCCGATCTTCGGCAAGGCGCCGGGGCCGAGCGCGGGGTGATCGCGGTCTGAGCCTCTTCGCCCCGAACGGACGCGGGCCGGCGGCGCGCGAGCGCCCGCCGCGCCCGTGGCGGCTCCTGCCGCTCTCCGGCCTCCTCGCGCTTCTCCTCGCTACCCCGGCACCGGCCGCGGAGCGCTCCTGGTGGACGGTGCGCCTCGGCGAGGCGTCCGCCGGCAGCCTCTCCGAAGAGGTCGTCCCGCTCACGGGCGGCCGGATCGCGACCCGCAGCGAGCTGCGCCTCCGGCTCGACCGCCTCGGCAGCGAGATCGAGATGCGGCTCGTCTCCGAGCTCGTCGAGGGCTCCGACGGCCGCCTCCTGAGCGCCCGGAGCGAGCAGGAGCTGTCGCGGCAGCGGCAGGTGATCGCGGCCCGCGTGGAAGGAAACCGCCTCCGCTGGCGGTTCGTGGCCGCCGACGGCACGCCGGCCGGGCCGGAGAGCGAGCTCGCCCTTCCCGCCGAGCTGCCCGGTCCGCAGGCGGCGCGCGAACGCACGTCGGCCGCGCTCCGTGCCCCCGGCGACGCGATCGAGCTCCTCCAGCTCGAAGCCGAGCTGCCGGCGGTCCTCCCGGTCCGGCGTACCCTCGTGGCGATCACCGACGCTCCCGGCGGCCCCCTGCGGGAGGTGCACGAGGAGACTTCCGGGGTCGCGGGTATCCGCGTCCTCCATCTCGACGCCGCGGGGCGGCTGGTGCGCGCGAGCGAGCCGAGCCCGTTCGGGACGCTCGTCCTCGACCGCGCCGACGCGGCCGCGGCCCGCGCCGCGGCGGCGGGCGCCGCGCCGGCCGGGGCGTTCACCGCCGCGCTCCAGCCGGCGAACCTCCGCCTCTCGCCGGCGCGGGAGACGACCCGGCTGGTGGTCCGCCTCACGCTCGCCGAGCCCCGGCTCGGCTGGCCGCCGCTCGCACCCGACACCGAGCGGCTCCTGCACGCCGCGGGCGCCACCCGCCGGCTCGAGATCCGGCGGGCCGCGGCGCCCGCCGGACCGCTCACCACCCCGCGCACGGTCGCCCCCGAGCTCGGGGCGCTCCTCGCGCCGGGGCCGTTCATCGAATCCGGGCACCCGGAGATCGTCCGCCTCGCCCGCGAGATCGCGGGCACCGAGCCCGACCCCTGGCAGCGTGCCCGTGCGCTCGCCCGCTGGGTCCACGGCGCGCTCGCCTTCGATGCGGGGATCGTCTTCGCGCCCGCCTCCGAGGTCGTCCGCGACCGCCGCGGCACCTGCGTCGGCCACGCGGTCCTCCTCGCCGCCCTCGCCCGGGCGAGCGGCATCCCGGCCCGCTTCGTCGCCGGCCTCGCGCACACCGGCGGCCTCTGGGCCGGGCACGCCTGGGTGGAGTTCCACCTCGGCGGCGCCTGGATCCCGTTCGACTCCGCCCTCTACCGCGACGGGGCGGCCGACGCCGCCCGGATCGCCCTCGTCCGCGACGGGCTCGCGCACGGCCTCGGGCCCGCGCTCCTCGGCGGCCTCCAGCTCCTCGGCCACCTCCGGGTGGAGATCGAGGAGGCGACCGTCGGCGGCCGCGAGCTGCGCGCCGCGCCCGGCGCCCCGCCCTGGTCGGCCGACGCCACGACCTACCGCAACCCGGGGCTTGGCCTCACGCTCTCCCTCCCGCCGGGCTGGCGGGTGGAGCGGGCCGACGCGCTCTGGCCCGAGAGCCTCGTGGTCGCGCTCACCGGCCCCGGCGGGCTGCGCGCCGAGCTGCACGAGGAGGAGAGCGGCGGCTCCGACGACCTCTGGCGCCGCGCCGCCGCCCGCCTCGCCGCGGCCGGGGTGCCGGCCTCCGGGCCGCCGCGCCCGCTCGGCGGCGCGCTCGCCCTCACCGGCGAGGGGGAACGAGCCGCGGGCGCTCTCTGGGCCGAGCCGGGGGCGCTGCGGCTCCTGACGGTCGAAGGGCCCGGTTTCCGGACCGCCTTCGCCACCCTCGCGGCCGGCTTCGCCTGGGAGCCGCGCTGAGCGCGCGAGTTGCGGGCCCGCCCGATTTCCTGCAGCATGACCCGATGAGAGGAAGGCGTTTCATGTCGATCCGCAACGCGCTGCTGCTCGCCCTCGCGGCCGCCGTCATCGCCACCGCCCTGATCCTCGGGGCGCTCGAGGTCGACAGCATCCAGCGCAGCGTGCTGCGCGAGGCGCAGGCGCGGGTGGATCACGGGCTGCGGTCGCTCGCGCGCTACTACGAGCAGCGCCTCGCCGCGAGCGCCAACCTCCTCGCGGCCGCGGCGCGGGCGGCGCGGATCGACCCCACGACGAGCGACAACGATCTCGACCGGCTGCGCCGCGAGCTCGGTCTCACGCTCCTCAACCTCTGCGACCTCGCGGGCAGGCCGCTTTCCGGCAGCCACGACCCGGAGGCCGGGGCGGTGCCGGTGACGCACGATCCGGTGCTGCGGCGCGCGCTCGGCGGCGAGACCGCCTGGGGCACCGTGCGCCTCGACGCCGCGCGCCTCACCCTCGAAGGGGGTTCGGCGCTGGCGACGGCGCTCGCGGTGAGCGGCCAGAACGGCGAGGCGAACGCGACCACCGACGCGCTCTTCTGGTGGCTCGCCACCCCGGTGCGCGACCCTGGTGGCCGGGTGGTGGCGGTCCTCTACGGCGGCCGGGCGCTCAACTACGACTACGCGCTCGTCGACGAGCTGCGCGACTTCGCCTTCGACGCCAGCACCTACGAAGGCAAGCCGACCGCCACCGTGACGATCTTCCTGCGCGGGGTGCGGGTGGCGACCAACGTCCTCGGCCCCGACCGCCGGCGCGCCGTCGGCACCACGGTCGCGGCGGCGATCGAGCGGCAGGTGCTCGAGGGCGGCCGCCCCTGGTCGGGGCGCGCCTGGGTGGTCGACTCCTGGTACCTCTCCGGCTACCTGCCGCTGCGCGACCCCGAGGGCGAGACGGTGGGGCTCCTCTTCTCCGGCCTGCTCGAAGCGCCGTTCACCGACCTGCGGCGGCAGCTCGTCTTCCGCTCGGGCCTCACCGCGAGCTTCCTGATCCTCCTCTCCCTCGGCCTCGCCGCGCTGCTCGTCCGCCGCATCACCCGGCCGCTCGGCGCGCTCGGCCAGGCCGCGCACCGGATCGCGCAGGGGGAGCTCGGGGAGTCGGTGGCGATCCGCACCACCTTCTCCGAGACCCACGACCTCGTGGACGCCTTCCACCGGATGCAGGGGGGGCTCGCCGAGCGCGACCGGAGGCTGCGCGAGCAGAACGCCGAGCTCGCCACCACCAACGCCCGGCTCGCGGAGACGAACACCAACTACATGGAGATGCTCGGCTTCGTCACCCACGAGCTGAAGAGCCCCACGGCGGCGGTCCAGATGCTCATCAACGGGCTCGTCGAGGTCCACGGCGAGAAGCTGCCGCCGGCGCTCTCCCAGCCGCTCGTGCGGATCCAGCGCAACTGCGAGGAGATGCAGGACATGATCCGCGACTACCTCGACCTCTCGCGCGCCGAGCGCGGCGAGTTCGAGCTGCACGTCGAGCGGATCGACCTCCTCCACGACGTCGTCGAGCCGTCGGTGACGATGACCCGCGCCCTCTTCACCTCGCGCGAGATCGCGCTCGGCGTCGACGTGCCGGCAGGGATCGCCCTCGACGCCGATCCCGAGCTGCTCCGTTCGCTCGTCGGCAACTTCCTCTCCAACGCCGCCAAGTACGGGACGGCGAAGGGGCGGGCGACCCTCGAGGCCCGGATCACCGGCGCCGCGATCGAGATCTCGGTCTGGAACGAAGGGCCGGGCTTCACCCCGGAGGAGGCGGGGCGGCTGTTCGAGAAGTTCGCGCGGATCCGCAACGCCGACACCCGCGACAAGCGGGGCAGCGGCCTCGGGCTCTGGTTCTGCCGGCGGATCGCCGAGCTCCACGGCGGCACCGTCCGCGCCGAGTCCGAGCCCGGCGCCTGGGCCCGCTTCACCCTCTCGCTGCCCCGCCCCCTGCCCGCGGGCGACGAGACCCTGCCCGCCTGAGCGGTGCCGGGCGGGATCCCGAGCCCACGCCATGCGCCTCCTCTCCGAGCTGCTCGCCCGGAATCGCGCCTGGTCCGCCGAGATCGCCGCCGCCGATCCCGGCTTCTTCACCCGCCTGGCCGAGCAGCAGGCGCCGCGCTACCTCTGGATCGGCTGCGGTGACAGCCGGGTGCCGGCCAACCAGATCGTCGGCCTGATGCCCGGGGAGATGTTCGTCCACCGCAACATCGCCAACGTGGTCGTGCCCTCCGACCTCAACTGTCTCTCGGTGCTCCAGTACGGCATCGAGGTGCTCGGCGTGCACCACCTCATCATCTGCGGCCATTACGGCTGCGGCGGGGTGCTCGCGGTGCTGCGCGGCGAGCGGCTGGGGCTCGTCGACAACTGGCTCTGCCACGTCGAGACCGTGCGCCGCCGGTACCGCGGGCAGCTCGCCGCGCTCAGCACGGAAGCCGAGCGCCACGCCCGCCTCTGCGAGCTCAACGTCGTCGCCCAGGTGCTCAACGCCGCCCGCACCACCGTCGTCCGCGACGCATGGCGGCAGGGCCGGGAGCTGGCGGTACACGGCTGGATCTACGCCCTGCGCGATGGCCTGCTGCACGACCTGGAGGTCACCGTCACCAGCGAGGAAGAGGTGGCGGCGGTCGCCGAGCGGGTCGATCTCGCGACCCCGCCGGCCGACGAGCGCTGAAGCCCGCCCGGCAGCGGGCGGCAGAAAGCGGGGGACGCCTGCCGGCGCGGGCGCCGCCGGGCGGGGGTTCGCTGGTCCGCAGAGCCTCCGAGACGCCGCGGCACGTCGCCACCGCGCAACGGGCCCGCGCGGCGGGTACCGCTACCGTTTCAGGGCGAGGACCACCACGCCGGTGGCGACGAGCGCGATGCCGAACCACTCCCGGCTCGCCGGCCGCTCCCCCAGGAAGGTGAAGGCGAAGATGGCGACCAGCACAAGGCTGAGCTTGTCCACCGGCGCGACCTTCGAGGCCTCGCCGAGCTGCAGCGCGCGGAAGTAGCAGACCCAGGAGGCGCCGGTGGCCAGGGCCGAGAGGCCGAGGAAGAGCCAGGTGCGCCCCGGCAGCACGAACGGGTTGCTCCACTTGCCGGTGAGCCCGAGGAACGCCGCGAGCACCGCGACGATGATCACCGTGCGCACCAGCGTCGCGAGGTCGGAGTCGACCCCGCGGATCCCGACCTTCGCGAAGATCGCCGTGAGCGCCGCGAAGACCGCCGACGACAACGCCCAGAAAAACCACCCCTGCCCGTCGATCATCCCGGCGCCTCCCCTGACCCCGCCCGTCCGGACCGCCATGAGGCTTCACGGTCCCGGCGGCTGCCGCCTGCAAGATTACTGCGCAATGTCCGGCGAAGGCGTGTCCCGAAGCCGTCACGGAGCGACTCGGTGAGCCTTTCCGGACACGGATCTCGACCGGGATGATGGCGGGCAGCGCGAACGGAGGGTCAGAGCGTGGCGATCCCTGATTTCCAGTCCACCATGCTGCCGCTCCTGCAGTTCGCGGGAGACGGCAAGGAGCACTCACTGCGGGAATCGATCGACGCTCTCGCCGACCATTTCCGATTGACCGAGGCAGAGCGCAAGGAGCTCCTGCCGAGCGGTTATCAGCCGATCCTCGACAACCGGGTCAGCTGGGCACGTACCTACCTCACCAGGGCCGGCCTGTTGAAGAGCACTCGCCGCGGGCATTACGCCATCGCGGATCTCGGCCGCCAGGTGCTCGCCGAAAATCCGGATCGCCTCAGTACCCGCTTCCTCATGCAGTTCGAGGCGTTTCGTGAGTTTCACACGACCAGGCGCGACCGTTCAGCCTCGGAGAGCGTAGCCACCGAAGAGAAAGAGAATCAGAGCATCACCCCCGAGGAATCCCTCGAGTCGGCCTATGAACGGCTCCGGGAAGAGCTCGCGAACGAGATCCTGCAGCAGGTGAAGGCGATGTCGTAGCGCCTGCGATTTCCCGGACAGTTTCGTGAGTGTATTCAAGCTGCGGTCTCGAGTGCCATGAAGGCGGCACGGACCTCGGCTGGGGCCCGGTAGTCATGCCGCTCGAGTCGCCAGCGATGGTTGTAGCGCCCGCGGAAGTCGGCGAGCGCAGCGTTGAGCTCGGCGACGGCCGGAAAGAAGCGCAGCCAGAGCAGCTGCTCCTTGAGCGTGCGGATGAAGCGCTCGGCACAGCCATTGCCCTCGGGCGCGCGCACGAAGGCCGAGCTCGACTCGAGGCCGAGGAAGCGGATCTCGCGCTGAAAACCTCGGACGTGTAGACGCTGCCGTGGTCGTGGCGCAGCAGGACGCCCGCCGCGATCTTCTCGTCGACCCCACCGAAGACCTCGGTGACGGCCTGGCGCACCGGCTCGAGCGCTTCGAAGCGGTTGCCGCGAGCCGTGGCGTGGAGGCCCAGGCACTCGCTCGGGCAATGGTCGACCACGACGAAGATCGTCGCTTGGCCCTCGCCGGTCATCGTCGTCGTGCCGTCGGTGCCCCAATCTCGTCGGGTCGCTCGGTGGTGATCTTGCCGTCATGGGCCCGTGGCCCGTGCGGCGCTCCGGTGCGGGTCGGTGTCAGCAGGTTCGCCTCGCGCAGCAAACGCAGCACGCGCGGCTTGGAGGTGCGCACGCCCTCAGCACGCAGTCGGGCCCAGGCTTTGCGGTGCCCTTCGCCGACCCATTCGGAAGTCGCCAGCACCTGGCGGATTCGCGCGAGCAGCTCGGCGTCGGAATGCCGCGTCTTGGGACCACGCTTGCCGGGCAGCGCCGTCCGCTGGCGCCGGCCGCGCGCCGCGTTCGCCCTGCTCGCCTTCGCGCTGATCCGCCGCAGGCCGCGCGCTGTCGACCCGCGTTGACCGTCAGCTCTCCCGCTGCCCGGCCGGCAACGCCGCGAGGCGGGCGAGCGCCTCGGCGAGGCTGGCGCGATCGGCAGCCGCGCCGAGCGAGATGCGCACCCCGTCGGCAGTGGCGCGGCCGACGGCGAACACTGCCGACGGCACCACGACCACGCCGGCGGCCAGGGCCTGCCTGGCGAACGCCGGTGAGCGTCCAGGTGGGAGATCGAGCCAGACGTGCGGGCAGTGCGACTCGCCCCGCCAGGCAAGCCCCGCGAGGTGGCGTGCGCACAGGCGGTGGCGGGCAGTGAGCTCCCGGCGCTGCGCGAGCAGGCGGCGCCAGGCGGTGCCGTCACCCAGCCAGCGGGTGGCCAGCGCGGCCGAGATCGGCGAGACGTACCACGCCGTGTGATGCGAGGCGTCGCGCATCCTCTCCTTCAACCGGGAGGGAACGACGAGGTAACCGATGCGCAGGCCCGGCGCCACGGTCTTAGACAGCCCCGTGAGGTACAGCACGCGCTCGGGCGCGAGCGCTGCAAGTGGCGGCGGCGTGTGGTCCGGCAGGAGGCCGTAGACGTCCTCCTCGATGATGACGACGTCATAGCGGCGCGCGAGCTCAGCGAGCCGCTGCCGGCGATCGAAGCTCATCGTCACGGTGGTGGGGTTGTGCAGCGTCGGCGACAGTACGACAAGGCGCACTCCAGCCCGGCACGCAGCCTCGAACGCCCCGGGAACAACCCCTTCTCCGTCCATCGCTATCGGGTGCAAACGCCGCCGCCACCGCCGCGCTGCAGCCTTGAGCCCGGGGTAGACGAGCGGCTCGCAGCCGACCTCGTCGCTCTCCTGGAAGGCGCCGAGGGCCGAGTCCATGGCGTGCTGCGCCCCGGCGCAGACGACGATGCTGTCGGGCTCTGCGCCGACGCCGCGCCGGCCGAGCCATCCAGCCGCTGCGTGCGCGTGCTGCAGCGCGTCGGCCGTGGTCGGGTAGTGGAGGAGCCGAGCGGCCTCGCGCTCGTCGATCCCCCCAAGCGCCGCCGCGAGGTCGGGGTCACGCAGCAGCGCGGGGGGCGTGTTGGGCGAGAGGTCGATGACCCCGCCCTCCGGCCGCTGCTCGAGCGCGAACAGCGCCGCCTCGGAGGCCACGCCCAGCACGTACGTGCCGCGCCCCACCTCCCCGCCGAGCAGGCGGCGCCGCGCTGCCTCACGGTACGCGCGCGTCACGGTGCTGACGTTCACCCCCAGCAGGTCGGCGAGCAGTCGGTGCGTGGGCAGCCGGTCGCCGGGACGCAGGCATCCCTGCCGGACGGCGTCGGCGATGGCCTCGACAATCGCTTGGTAGGCGGGCTGCTTCCGTTCGGCGATGTCGGGGAGCCAGATTGTCATGCACACAATTTCCTAGATCATGCATACAAACTACCACACGAGGACGGCCGCACGACGCGGCGCTCCCGGAGGCGTCATGGCGATGATCAACCTTGACGGCAGGCAGGTGGAGCTGAACCCCGAGGGGTTCCTCGTCGATCCGGGTGTGTGGAACGACGACCTTGCCCTGGCGCTCGCCAGGCAGGAGGAGGGGTTGCCGGCGCTCGACGAGCAGCACTGGGCGGTCATCCGGTTCATCCGCCAGTACTACCTCGAGAACCAGGCGGCCCCGATGGTGCGTCTCATCTGCAAGACAACGGGCTTGCCGCTCAAGCGCATCTACGAGCTGTTCCCGAGCGGCCCGGCCAAGGGCGCCTGCAAGCTCGCCGGCCTGCCCAAGCCCGACGGCTGCGTCTGAGCACACACATGGATCAGCCGCTCCACCTCGCGGTGATCGCGGCTGCGGCTTGGGCAGCCGGGACGCTGGCCTGGGTGTGGCTGGGGGTACGCGGCTTCGGGCGGCGGGTCCTGCTTGCCCCGCCGGCCGGCGACCCCGCGGCCGGCGTGCGGTACGCGTTCACGGCGGCGATGCTGCCGTGGGCCAAGGAGAGCGTCCGCATGCACCTTCCCTCGTACGCGACCGGGATCGTCTTTCACCTCGGCACCTTCGCGGCGTTCGGCCTGCTGGCTGCAACGGTGGCCGGGTTCGAGCTGCCGCCCGCGCTGGCACCGGCCGGAGCGATCGTGATGCTGGCCGGCGCAGGAGCCGGGCTAGCGCTGCTCGTCAAGCGCATCGCGACGCCGTTCCTGCGCGGTCTCTCCTCCCCCGACGACTTCATGGCCAACCTGTTGACGACCTCGTTCGGGGCGCTTGCAGGCGCGACCTTGCTGCATCCGCAGCTCGAGCCGGCGTGGCTCGTCACCGCCGTCGTGCTCCTCGTCTACCTGCCGGTCGGCAAGATCCGCCACTGCGTCATTTTCTTCAGCTCACGTGCATACATGGGAGCCTTCTTCGGCTATCGCGGCACGTTCCCGTCGGCGCGGCAGGGGCGTTGAGCATGGCGAGCCTCGAGGAGCGGATCGACGCCCTCACCGAGGCGCAGCTTCGGCACGGTTTGGAGGTGTTTCGATCCAAGCTGCGTGCGGCCGAGGCGGCGTACCTCAACGCCTGCGTCCACTGCGGCCTGTGCGCCGATAGCTGCCACTACTATCGCACCGAGCCGGCACTCGAGAACGTCCCGGCACGCAAGCTCGATCACGTCGCCGCGGCTTTCAAGCGTCACTTCACCACGGCCGGGCGTCTCGTGCCCCGGCTCGTCGGCGCTCGACCGTTCGACCGCGCGATGGTGCGGGCCTGGCTCGACACCGTGTTCGGGCGCTGCACGCTGTGTGGGCGCTGCTCGCTCAACTGCACCATCGGGATCGGTCTGCCGCGCGTGTTTCGCGCCGCCCGCGCGGCGCTGGCGGCCATGGGCCTGGTGCCCGACGACCTGCAGACCACGGTCGACAACAGCCTCGTCCACGGCAACAACATGGCGATCACCAAGGAGGACTGGGTCGACACCGTGCAGTGGCTCGAGGAGGAGCTGCAGATGGAGACCGGCGATCCCGGTGCCCGCATACCGCTCGACAAGCAGGGCGCCAGGGTGCTGTTCACCGTCAACCCTCGCGAGCCCAAGTTCTTCCCCCTCAGCCTGCAGGCCTCGGCCAAGGTGTTCTGGGCGGCGGGCGAGGACTGGACACTCGCCTCAGACCCCGGCTGGGACCTCACCAACTACGGGCTGTTCAACTGCAACGACGAGCAGGCCGGTCGGATCACGCAGAACCTCGTGGACGCCATGGCGCGGCTGGGGTGCACGACGCTCGTCATCGGCGAGTGCGGCCACGGCTTCGGCTCGGCCCGCTGGGAAGGACCCGAGTGGCTGCAACGACGCTACCCGTTCGAGCTGCGCAGCGTGCTCGAGCTGATGGACGACTACCTCGCAAGCGGCCGGATCGAGGTCGACCCGTCGCGCAACCCGAAGCCAGTGACGCTCCACGACCCATGCAATCTGGTGCGCCATGGCGGCATCTCCGAACCGCAACGGCGGGTGCTGCGCCGCAGCGTGGCGCATTTCGTCGAGATGACCCCGTCGCGGGAGCAGAGCTTCTGCTGCGGAGGTGGCGGCGGGCAGCTCGCGATGGCCGCCTACAAAGACCGTCGCATCCGCGCCGGAGGCATGAAGGCGCAGCAGATCCGCGCCACCGGCGCCGAGATCGTCGTGGCGCCGTGCCACAACTGCATCGACCAGCTCATGGAGCTCAACAAAGAGTACATGCTCGGCATCCAAGTCAAGACCGTGGCGGAGATGGTGGCCGAAGCGTTGGTCACCGCCGGACCGTCGCCTAGCGAAGGGAAGACGACCGCATGAGCAGCCTGATCTACCTCGACAACGGCGCGACCTCGTTCCCCAAGCCGGAGGTGGTGTACACCGCGATGGACACCTTCTACCGCCAGTACGGGGTGAACCCCGGTCGCAGCGGGTTCGACCTCTGCCTCGAGGCCGGCTCGCTGGTGGACCGAACGCGCAAGCTGCTGCGTGATTTCTTCGGCGGCACCGACCCCAACCGCCTGGTCTTCGGCTACAACTCCACCGACGCGCTCAACCTGGCGATCTTCGGCCTCGTCAACCCAGGCGACCATGTGGTCACGACCCACCTCGAGCACAACTCGTCGCTGCGCCCGCTATGGGCGCTCGAGCACGAGAGTGGCGTCAAAGTGGACTGGGTGGACTTCGACGCCCAGGGCTGGGTCGACCCGCAGGAGCTGATCGACCGCATCACGCCGGGCACCAGAGCCGTGGTCATGAACCACGGCTCCAACGTCATCGGCACCGTCCAAGACGTGGCGCCGATCGGCAGGGTTTGCCGCGAGCAGGGCGTACACCTCATCCTCGACGTCAGCCAAACCGCGGGTGTCGTCCCGGTCGATCTCGAGACGCTCGGCGCCGACGTCATCTGCTTCACCGGCCACAAGAGCCTGATGGGGCCGATGGGAATCGGCGGGATGTACGTACGCGAGGGGGTGGAGATCCGCCACACCCGCGCCGGCGGTACCGGCGTCAAGAGCGCCCAGCGCCACCATCTCGATGAGTACCCGTACCGCATGGAGTACGGCACTCCCAACCTCCCCGGCATCGCCGGGCTGCATGCCGGCGTGCGCTGGGTGCTCGAGCAAGGCATGGCGAAGCTTCACGAGCACGAGATGCGTCTGTGGACCAGCCTGCGTGACGGCCTGCGGGAGGTCCCGGGCGTGATCCTCTACTGTGCCGAGGACGTGCCGGGAAGAGAGCGGATCAGCGTCCTGTCGTTCAACGTCGAGGGGCTGGAGGCGGCCGATACCGGCACCATGCTCGATGTCGACCACAACATCGCCTGCCGCACCGGCCTGCACTGCACACCGATGGTCCACGAGCACCTCGGTACCGACCAGATCCACGGCGCGGTGCGGTTCGGCATCGGGCCGTTCAACACCCAGGCGCACATCGACGCGGCGATCGCCGCCGTGGCCGAGATCGCCTCGCTGCGCGCGGTCCGCTCGTAGCCTCGAGAGCGGGTCCGGGTATGAGCCCGCACGTCGTCATCGTTGGCGGCGTGGCCGGGGGATAGGCGCCGCGCGCCGGCTGCGCCGTTTCCACGGACCTGCCCGGCAGCAACGCCGACAACGCCCAGGCGAGTCTCGGAGGCAAAGAGGACAGCTTCCTCTCGTACCTGAGCCAGTTGGGCCCTCTTTCGGTTACCAAGCAGAGCACCCATCCGGGAGGGAGCTTGGACGACCGGATCTTTGCCATGGCTCGAACTCCCGGGGCGAAGTCGTGTTAGGGGGAACCACCAGTTCCCCGGACCTGCCCCGACGCGAGAACGGCGCACAGATGAACTACGGCGGTGGCGTTTTTGACGGCTTCATCTCCCTCCTGACGGATGATCTGAAGGGCACGTTGCTCTTCGCGGACGGCTTCGAGACAGGGAACATCTGCCGCTGGGACGCCGCCCGGGGCGCGAGCGGCACGCCCTGCAACTGACCGGCCGTAGAGACAACGGCTGCGGGTAACTCCCGACCCCGCCTCCTACCTCTTTCCTGACAGACCCGCCCCCCGCGGCCGGCCTCGGTGGCCCCGTGGAGGGCGATCTGTCGTTATGAGGAGGGAAAGGAGGAGAACGCCATGAACAGAGCGCGGAGAGCGCTGGCCGTTGGAATCGTGACGATGGGCCTGGCGGTCGCGGCCGGGGCAACAAGCGAGACCACGAGCCCGGCGCCGGACCTTGCCACGGTGCGGCAGGCGGCGACCAATCTGGCGGTGCCGTTCGAGGAGAACCGGGGGCAATTCGAGCCGGAGGTCGCCTACCTGGCGAAGACGTTCGCGGGTTCGGTCTTCGTCACGCGCGAGGGGCAGCTCGTCTACAGCCTGCCGGGCCGGGAGCTCGCGGCGGCGGAGAACGGTTCGCCCGCGGCGAAGCCGGACCGGCGCGAGCGGCGGCAAGCCGAGCGTGGCCCGGGCTGGGCGCTCGAGGAGCGTCTGCTCGGCGCCGGGCCGCTCACGCCCCAGGGGAGCGAGGCGGCGGTCACGCACGTGACCCGGTTCACGCCGGCGGGGACCTTCCAGGCGGACACCTGGGAGCGGGTGCGTCTGGGGGAGGCGTGGACGGGGATCGAGGTCGAGCTTGCGGCGCGGGGTCAGAACTTCGAGAAGCTCTTCCACCTTGCGCCGGGGGCCGATCCGGCCCGGATCCGGGTGGGTCTGCGGGGGGCGGAGCGGCTCTCCGTAGCCGACGACGGCCGGCTCGTGGTGACGACGGGCAACGGGGATCTGGCCTACACGGCGCCGGTGGCGTGGCAGGAGATCGGCGGCGAGCGGCGGGCGGTCGAGGTGCGCTACGCCCTCCTCGAGCCTCTGGCCGGTGGTGACGAGAAGGCCTGGGGCTTCGCGCTGGGCGCCTACGACCCGCAGCAGCCCCTGACGATCGACCCGCTGCTCCAGAGCACCTACCTGGGGGGGAACGAGGGGGAAGGGATCATGGCCGTTGCGTTGCTCGACGACGGCGACGTGCTGGTGGGGGGCTACACGGAGTCGACGAACTTTCCCGGGAGGGTGAACGGCGCCCAGCCGAGCAAGGCCGGCGGTACCGACGGCTTCATCTCCCGTCTGACCGGGGACCTGCGGACGCTCGTTCAGACCACCTACCTGGGCGGGACGGGCGACGAATTGATTTACGCTCTGGAGCCGAACGAGGCGGGGTGGTTCCCTACCGTCTGGGTGGGGGGCCACACTACCTCCACGCCCTTTCCCGGCGTCACGCCCAGCAGCGCTCAGCCGACCAGGGCTGGTGGTGTAGACGGCTTCGTCTCGTGCCTTTCAACCAATCTGACGTCGCTGTATGGGAGCACCTACTTCGGGGGAAGCGGCGAGGATCATCTCCAGGCCCTGACCCTTGCCGCCGACGGCGACATTCTGGTGGGCGGATGGACGAAGTCGACCAACCTGCCCAAGTCGGCGAACGGAGCCCAGCCGACCTACAGCGGCGACGCCGACGGCTTCGTCGCCCGCATCCGGGGGGATCTGGGCCTGATCCGGCAGAGCACCTATCTCGGAGGTAGCAAGTCGGATTTCGTTGCGACTCTGGCCGTTGCCGGGAACGGCGACGTCGTGGTCGGGGGCCACACCTCGTCCGATGGCCTGCTCGGCGCCGTTTTCAACAGCGCCCAGCAGTTTCGCGCGGGTCTCAATGACGGCTTCGTCTCTCGCCTTGCCGGCGACCTGAAGAGTGTCGTCCGGAGCACCTACGTGGGCGGGAGCAGCAATGACGGCATCAGCACCCTGATCGTGACGAGCAGTGGCGGGATTTGGGTGGGAGGCAGTACCCGCTCGGCGGACCTGCGCGGCGTCACCTCCGGGAGCCCCCAGCCGGAGAACGGCGGCGACCTCGACGGCTTCGTCTCCAACCTGTCTGGTGATCTGACGAGCTACGTCATGACCACCTACCTGGGAGGAAGCGGCTGGGACGAGATCAACGCCCTGGTCGAAGTGCGAAGTGGGCTGTGGCGCTCCATTCTGGTGGCGGGGACGACCGAGTCTACGGACCTGCCCGGCATCAGAGCCGACAGCGCCCAGGCGATCCATGGTGGTGGCTTTGATGACGGCTTCCTCTCGTACCTGAGCCAGGTCGGAAATTTCTGGACCATCAAGCGGAGTACCTACCTCGGCGCGGAAGGACGCGACAAGATCGTTTCCATGGCTCGAACCCCCAGGGGCGAAGTCGTGGTGGGGGGGGACACCGATTCCCTGGACCTGCCCGGGCGTGCGGGCGGCGCGCAGCCGAACTACGGTGGTGGAGCTTTCGACGCCTACCTCGCTCTCCTGACGGAGGATCTGAAAGCCTCCCTCTTCGAGGACGGCTTCGAGACGGGGAACATCTGCCGCTGGGACGCCGCCCGGGGCGCGAGCGGCACGCCCTGCAACTGACCGGCGCCGGGGGTACCGGCTGCGGGTAGCTCCCGACCCTGCTCCTGCCCCTTTCCTGACAGCCCCCCCCGGCGGCCGGCCCCGGTGGCCCCGCGGGGGGCGATCTGTCGCTCGCGGAGAAAGAGGACGGCGCCACGGCGCCCGGCTCGCCGAGCTGCCGATCGACCACGATCCCGGCGTGAGCACCATCGCCAGCCGCGACGTGAAGAAACCGGACTCGGGCTGTCTCACCGCGCCGTCCCGCTCTCCTGGCAACCGGTCGGCCCTCCGCTGGTCAGGGGCGCCTATGGCTCCAGCGGGAGAGGTCGCCGGTTTCGAAGCCGTCGGAAAAGAGGCCGGGCTCGGGCCGGGAGAAGACGCGGAAGTTGTCGACCCGGGCCTGGCCGGCGGGGGTGCCGGGGGCGGTCTGGATCTGGAACCCCGCGAAGGCGAGCGACGGGGTGAACGCGACCGGCGGGTCGCCGAGGCGGCGGCCGGGGAGGACGTCGGTGCCGTTGAGCGCCACCGAGAGCCGGTTGGCGGTCCGGTCGTACCGGAGCTGGACGTGGTTCAGGCCGTCTGGCCGGAACTCCGGAATCGCCCCGCTCTGGAGCTCGTGCGTGAGCCCGTCGGCGTGGATCGCGTACGTCCCGTCCGAACGGAGACGGGCCCAGAGCTGGCCGTGGGAAGCGTAGCCGCCGGTGGCCGAGAGCGAGAAGCCGAGGCCGATCCACTCCGCGCCGGTGACGATCAGATCGGCTTCGACCACCTGGAGCGGCCGCGCCGGATCGGGAGGCGGGGCGAACGGGACCCCGGCCACGTGTGCGCCGGCGCCGCCGGTCGCGGTGGTGACCTCGCTTGTGCCCAGCACCGCCGTGGCCGTCGCGCCCCACGTCCGACCTCCCACCTCGGTGGCGGTGCCGCTCAGCGCCCCGCCCACCGGCCGCGCCGTCGAGTTCGCGAAGGTGTCGCGGATCACGAGGTGGTTCGGCAGGCCCTTCAGGCTCGCGATGTAATCCTGCACCTCGAAGAACGAGCGCTTCGGCCGGTGCTGCCGCGCCGCGGACTCGACGAGCCCCCAGCCGCCGCCCAGCCCCGCCGCGCCCGCGACGTCCGCCCACTGGTAGAGGAAGAGCCGCGCAAGATACGGCCGCGCGAGCGCGCCCGCGAGCGCCTGGACGTAGCCGCCCGCCTGCGCCGCCTCCCCGGTGAGCGTGGAGTCGATCCCCACCGCGGTCACCCAGAGCGGCCGGTCGCACTGCGCCGCGATCCACGGCCGGTAGGCGGTGTCGAGCTGGCTGAACAGGGTGGCGGCGTTCGCCGGGTAGAAGTGGGCCGAGAGCGCGTCGAGGCGGTCGCAGAGCGGCGCCGTGTGCTGCTGGAAGGCCGCGAGGCTCGAGTGGGTCGCCGGCCCCACCACGAGCGCCCCCGGTGCCGCGGTGCGGATCGCCGCGATCCCCGGCGTCGCGATCCGGTCGACCCACTGCGCCACCGTGCCCCCCCAGAAGGCCGGGCGGTCGGGCTCGTCCCAGAGCTCCCAGGCGGCGACGTCGTCCCGGTACCGGGCGGCGACCGCGGCCGCGAAGGCGGCGAAATCGTTCGCGCTCGCCGGCGGCGCCGCGCACGCCCCGGCCCAGAAGTCGCAGTCGGCCGGCGCGCCGTTCGCCCAGGAGGGGATCGAGTTGAAGGCGACGAGCACCGGCTGCCCGCTTGCCCGCGCCGTGGCGACCTTCGCGTCCATCGCCGCGAAGTCGTAGCTGCCCCGCGACGGCTCCATCCACTTCCACCAGGCGATCAGGCGGACCCACGGGATCCCGGAGCCGGCGAGCACGGCCGGCGTCGCCGGCGCGAGCGCGAGGTCCGGGTAGTTGAGCCCGAGCTCCTCGAGCCCTTCCGACTCCTCCCGCGTCTCGTAGATCGCGAGCTCGTCCATCCAGAGCTTCTGCGCCTGCGGCGAGCCGTCGCCGATCCACGGCGCCGCGGCGAAGGTGTGGAAGTGGACCCCGGCGCGGTTGCGATAGACGAGATCGTGGAGGCTCAGCACCCGGGTGCCGTCCACGAACAGCTCGAGGCTCCCGTTCGCCTGCCCGACCGTGTTCATCTTCACGTGGGCGCCGAACCGGTACCAGGTGTCGAGGGCGAGGGTGTAGTCGGCCGTGTAGAGATCGCCCCAGTAGCTGCCGCCCGGCGGCCCGACGCGCAGGCCGAAGCGCGGCTTCCTGCCGTCGAGCTCGAAGTAGACGCCGAGCTCGCCCGCCGCGAGGCTCCCCCAGAGCGAGTCGATGATATGGAGCAGGTGCGGATGGTACGGCTGGCCGCTGCCGACGTAATCCGAGCCGAGCCGCCACGACCACTCGAGGTAGAGCTCGTCATGCTGGCCGTTGCCGATCACCCGCCGGATCGACATCACCGTCCCGGTACCGGCCTCGTTGCGGGCGTTCGTCGCGCCGGCGTCCCAGGCGATCCGCCAGGAGGCCGGGCCGCTCCACTTGACCGTCGGATCGACCCAGACGTTGCCGTAGTCGTCCTGCCACCCCCGGCTCCCGAAGTCGGCGTCGTCGAACGGCTCGGACCAGATCGGGTTCCGGCCGCCGCCGCACGGCAGGTCGCGCCCGTCGCAATCCTCGTCGATCCCGTTGTCGCAGATCTCGATCGCCCCCGGATGGATGGCGGGGTTCGTATCGTCACAGTCGCCGCTCGTTGCGATCAGCTCGGCGGCCACGGCGTAGCCGGCCGGGCAGGCGGGGACGCCGGTCACGACGGTGCCGTCGGAGTAGCCGTCGCCGTCGGCGTCGCGGTAGCAGGAGAGCGTGCCGCCGTCGGCGATCGGCCCGATCCGGCCGGAGTTCGAGATCACGAGGTCGTCGTAGTCGCAGTTGCCCTTCGTGAGCACCTGAGCGTAGTTGCTCCCGATCGTCAGCCACGCCCAGCCCGAGCCGTCGGCCATCCCGTAGTCGAGGTTCGCAAGCGAGCGGACCGGCAGGTCGTCGACCCAGAGCTCGCCCACCCCGTCGGTGCCGTCGGTGTCGGCCCTGATGTGGATCTCGTAGTAGTGCCACTGGTCGTCGCCGCGGCCGCTGCCCATGATGTCGTCGAAGCCCCGGTCGTAGATCGGGTTGTTGCACGAGGCGCCCTGGGCGGTGAAGCTGAAGGCGGTGCCGTGGTCGAAGTCGCCGAACTGCGGGATCAGCTGCACGTCGCCGTCCGTGTAGAGGTAGAAGATCTTGGCGCGGTACTGATCCCAGGAGAAGTCGCTGTCGTAGCGCATGTACCAGCGGATCCAGAGCTCCCGCTGCGGCGCGGGGAAGTCGAAGCCGGTGCCGCCCCCGCTGTGAGCGCCGCCGACGCAGAGCGGATGCCGCTGCCCCTTCCCGCCGAGGCCGCCCGGAAAGTTGGCCGCGCTCGTGATCGTCTCGCAGTCGCACGGATACTCGTGACAGGTCAGCCCGTCACGCAGGCCGTCGCAGTTCTCGAGCCAGCCGGAGCCGCTGACCCACTCCTCGCAGTCGTAGGTCGTCGCGAGGAGGATCTCCGCACGGGCGGAAGGCGGCGCGAGGATCCAGAACAGGAGCGGAATGGCGATCGCGAGACGGTTCATGGCTCTCTCCCTCCGGGCGGGGCCGATGCGCGCGGGTACGCTGCGCGGAAGCGTACCGGCCGCCGCCGGAAAGATCTGTTAGGGATTCCGCCCGCTAGCTGTGAAACGCGTCGGGCCCGGGCCTCTGCCGAGGTCCCGGGCCCGTTGCCGGCGCGCCGCGAGGGTCCGCCGCTCAGCGATGGAGGTCGTAGCGGAAGAGGAGCTCGACCGTGTAATCGGTCGCGGGGTCGCCCGCCGTGGCGCGGAATACGTACGGCTGGGAACCGGTGAGCCGGCCCGCCGCCACCGTCCCCTGGAACTCCTGCCTCTGGCCGGCGCTGGTGCGGCAGAACGACCAGAGCCGCCCGTCGCATTCGAACGCCTCCCACCAGCAGGGCGGAGTGCACCTGAACTCGTTCCAGGAGACCGCCGAGCCGAGGACCGCGCCGTCAAGCCTGCAATACTCGCCAGCGTCGTCGATATCGAGCGAGGCCCAAAGCCTGGGTGGCTCTTCCAGGTCCATTTCCATCCGGATCTGACTCGGGGGGCGGGTGGCGAGCAGACGGCCGAGGCAGGTGTCCTCGCCTTTCGTGACGACCGCCACCGAGCGCTCGCCGACCCAGACGCCGCCGAGGGCCGACGACACCGGCGGCGCGGTCGGGTGGCGCGAGCCGTTGCAGGCGAGCCCGAGCGCGGCCGCGGCGGCGAGCAGAAGGGCGGATCCTCCCCGCCACTTCCCTCTCATGCCGCCTAGTTTAGATCATCCCCCTTGTCAAGCGCGGGCAGTCCGGCGAGACGCCGGGCGCCGCACCGGAGGTCGCGGACGGGGCGGCCGACGCGGCGCGCCGCGCGCTCAGGCTTCGTCGGCCGACGGGCCGTAGATGCCGGGGACGGGCAGGTCGTTGAGGCGCAGGTAGACGCTGAGCTGCCCGCGGTGGTGGATGATGTGGTTGAGGAGGGTCGCGCGCCAAACCGCGGCGCGCGGCAGGGTGAAGAAGACCTGATCGCCTGCGCGCAGGCTCCACATCACGCCGAAGTCGGCATCCTCGGCGGCGAGGAGCGCGGCCCGGGTGGCGGCCACCGCGGCGTCGAAGGCGGCGAGCAGCGCCCCGGTCTCGGCATGCGCCCACGGCTCGCGCTTCGCGCCCCCCTGCGGCTGGAGATCGATCTCGCTCGTCTTCAGGACCGCCTCCCCCCAGGAGACCATCTCGGCGATGTGGTTGGCGAGCCGGCCCATCGTCATCGACTTCGGGTGCGGCGTCCAGCCGTACTTCTCGGCCGGCAGGCGCGCGAGCACCTTGCGGGTGGTGGCCATCTCGTGATCGAACTCGGGCAACAGCGTCTCAGCGATACGCATCGGAACCTCCTCGTCCCGGATCATCCGGAGTGTGGAGCGCCGATCCTACCGCGGCGCCTACGACCGGAGCTCTTCCGGGGCCTGCGGCGCTAGGATCGTCTCCCATGCGCTCCGCACTCTTCCGGCTCCTCTTCTTACTGCTCCTGCTCGCTCTCGCCTTCGCGGCCGGCCAGCGGTTCACGCGGCTGCCCGCTCCCGTGCCGGCCCCGGTCGTGACCGAGGGTGGCGGCGACCGGCCGCTCGCGCCGGTTTCGGCGCGCGGCGATCTCGCGGCCGACGAGCAGACGACAATCGAGCTCTTCCGCTCCTCCTCGCCGTCGGTGGTCTACATCACCTCGCTCGCCGTGCGGCGCGATCTCTTCCGCCTCAACGTGCTCGAGATCCCCCGGGGCGCCGGCTCCGGCTTCCTCTGGGACGACGCCGGGCACGTGATCACCAACTACCACGTGGTCCAGAACGCCGACGCCGCCCAGGTGACGCTCGCCGACCGCTCGGTCTGGGACGCGAAGCTGGTGGGCGCGGCGCCGGAGAAGGATCTCGCGGTGCTGCGGATCGAGGCGCCCCGCGCGCAGCTCCGGCCGCTGCCGGTCGGCTCGTCGGCCGACCTCGCGGTGGGGCAGAAGGTCTTCGCGATCGGCAACCCGTTCGGGCTCGACCAGACGCTGACCACCGGCGTGATCAGCGCCCTCGGGCGGGAGATCGACTCGGTGGGCGGGGTGCCGATCCGCGACGTGATCCAGACCGACGCGGCGATCAACCCCGGCAACTCGGGCGGCCCGCTGCTCGACAGCGCCGGGCGGCTGATCGGCGTCAACACCGCGATCTACAGCCCCTCGGGGGCGTACGCGGGGATCGGCTTCGCGATTCCCGTCGACACGGTCCGCTGGGTGGTGCCCGATCTGCTCGCCTACGGCCGCGTCCACCGGCCGGCGCTCGGCGTCCACCTCGCCGCCGCCGAGGTGGTGCGCGGCTGGCGGCTCAACGGCGCGCTCGTCGTCGACGTCGTCCCCGGCTCCGGCGCCGAGCTCGCCGGCATCCGCCCCACCCGCCGCGACCGCCGCGGCCGGCTCGAGCTCGGCGACCTGATCGTCGCCGTGGACGGCGAGCCGGTCGCTTCGAGCGCCGATCTCCTGCTCGCCCTCGAACGCCACCGCCCCGGCGCCACGGTGAGCGTCACCCTCGAGCGCGACGGCACCCGCCGCGACGTCGCCGTGGTGCTCGGCGAAGGCAGCTGACCGCCGGGCCCGCCCGCCCGGCCCCCGAACCCCGGAAACGAGACGAGACGATGGACACCGCGACCTCCGGCTTCCTGGCCCCCCTCCTCGCCCCCCTCCTCCCCTGGCTCTACGTCGAGTCGAAGTGGTGGACCGCCTTCGGCCTCCTCGGCAACGCGGTCTTCTCCTCCCGCTTCGTGATCCAGTGGCTCTACTCGGAGAAGAAACGCGTCCTCGTCGTCCCCCCGATCTTCTGGCACCTCTCCTTCTGGGGCAGCGTCATCGCCCTCCTCTACGCCTTCCACATCGACAAGCTCCCCGTCATCCTCAGCTTCCTCTTCCTCCCCTTCCTCTACGCCAGGAACCTCGTGCTGCTGCGGAGGGGGGAGGGGGGAGGGAAGGGGTGAGGGGACGGGTGGGGAGGAAATCGGAACGCCGCGCCGCTGGCGGCAGGTTTTCCTAGGCCGCGATCGCAGCGGCCCGAACGGCATTCAGAACCCGCATCAACTCATCGAGTTCCGACGAGGCGAACAGGTCGTCCGGCCCGTGGGGTGCGAGATCGGTGAACGGTGATTCGTAGAGCCGTGCCGCCTCGACCACGCCGTGCTCCGTCAGGTGCTCCACGATGAGGTTGACGAACTCGAGCTGGTTCGCGGTCAGAGTCTTGCCTTCCGTGAAGCTCGCCAGCGCCTGCTTCGCCGCCACCCGGTCCATTCCGACCAGCGAGCGGACGAACAACCCCAGGCCCTGAGCATCCTCCGCCGCGCGGCGGATGTCTTCCGGCTCGCCGACGCCACTCTCGCCAAGCAGCCGCTCCAGCTCGGAGAGGTCGGACGAAGTGAGCGGCCGGTTCAGCCTCAGCTTCGCGACGGCGAGATGATCGAGGTGCTTCTGCAGGAACGCCCGGGCCTTGGCGATGAACCTGGTCTGATCGATGCCAACGGCGCTACCCGACAGCGTGAAATGGGTCTCCTGCCCGATCGAATCCTCGAAATCGGTGTAGACGGGCCGGCGTCGCCGCTTGTCGATGAGGTGGACGAGCCCGCGCAAGCGACGTCGCATCGACTCCAGCATCGGAACCGTGACGTCCTGCCACCACTCGTCGGTCAACACGTCCTGGATGAGCGCCATCTGTTCCCGCACGCTCGGGATCGCGTCCTTCTCCGCTAGGAGCCCGGCGATCTCTCTCAATCGAGCCTGCAGCCCGAAGGTGGGTTCAGAGCGAAGAATGGCGAGCTGCAGCTTCAAAACGATCAGATCGAAAAACCTGGCTTCCTCGCTTTCCGGAGCGAGCCCGGTGGGGAGTCCGGCAACCTCCTGGGACAGCTCGGCGATCGCATCCGTCGTCAGCGCGGTCCACGCCCCAAGGTCAGCGTACATCTCGACCAGACGGCGGTGAGGCCGCACTATGAAGTTGTCGACCTTCATCGCCGCGACCTCGCGCTGCAGCAGCTCAGCGACGGCTCGCCGCACCTCCGATTCGTTCACCGGATCGCCGTGGCTCGCCGCCTGCTCCGGAGGCCGCCGGTCCCGCGGCTGCTCCGCGCACCGATCGAGCTCGACGATCAGCTCCAGCCGCGCGTCGAAGAGCCGCTTGGCGAGCGATTCGGCGGCGTAGCCGTCGGTCCCCGGGATGTCCTGGCTGAAGTACTCGAGGTTCTGGCAGTAGTCGAAGAGGTAGAAGAACTCCTTGTCCCTGCCCGGCCCGAACAGATCCGGGCAGAGCCGGGTGCCGCGCCCGAGCATCTGCCAGAACTTGGTCTTCGAACGCACCAGCTTGAAGAAGACCAGGTTCGCCACCTCCGGGATGTCAATGCCGGTGTCGAGCATGTCCACCGAGATCGCGATGTGTGGAGCCTTGTCCTTGATGGAAAGGTCTTCGATCAGGCTCTGCGCGTACTCGGTCTTGAAGGTGATGACACGCGCGAATGCGCCCTTCAGGTGCGGGTAGTTCGCGTCGAAGCGCTCGGCGATGAACTCGGCGTGCTGCTGGTTCTTGGCGAAGATGATGGTCTTGCCCAGCCGGTCGCCCCCCGCGACCCTCTGGCCGCGCCTCATCAGGTGCTCCAGCACCTTGTCCACGGTGTCCTGGTTGAAGAGCCAGCGGTTGACGGCCTCGGCTTCGACCCGGTCGGGAATGTCTCCTTCGTCGTCCCACTCCAGCGCGTCCCACTGTTCCTTGTCCTCTTCCGACAGCTCGTCGTACTTGATCCCCTCGCGCTGGAACTTGAGCGGCACCGAGACCGCCTGCGGAGGGACGAGAAAGCCGTCGTGCACGGCCTCCTCGAGCGAGTAGGCGTCGGTGGGCACGCCGTCCTCGAGATCGAACAGTCGGTAGGTATTGCGATCCACCTCGTCCTTGGGCGTCGCGGTCAGGCCCACGAGCAGCGAGTCGAAGTAGTCGAAGATGGCGCGGTACTTCTGGAACACCGAGCGGTGCGCCTCGTCGATGATCACGAGGTCGAAGTGCCCCACGCCGAAGCGGCGCTGGCCGTCGCTACCGCGCCCTGCGCGGTCCTGGGACATCTCGTCGATCAGCCCCATCATCGTCGGATAGGTCGAGACGTACACGCGCCCCTCGGCCGTCTTCTCGGTGACGAGGTTCACCGGGGAGGCGTCCGGGAGATGGCGCTTGAAGGCGTTCACCGCCTGGTTGACGAGCGCCACGCGGTCGGCGAGGAAGAGCACGCGCTTGGCCCAGTTACAGCGCATGAGCAGATCGCAGAGCGCGATCACCGTACGCGTCTTGCCGGCGCCGGTGGCCATCACGAGCAGCGCCTTGCGGTCGTGGTCGCGCTCGAACGCCTCGGCGATGCGGCGGATGGCGCGCGTCTGGTAGTGGCGCTCGACGATCGTCGGGCTGATCGCCGCCTCGGCGAGCGGACGACGTGTCTCGCGCCGTTGAATCAAAAGCTCCAGCTCCGCCCTCTTGTAGAACCCCTGCACCCGGCGCGGCGGGTAGCGCGTGTCGTCCCAGAGCCAGTGCTCGTAACCATTCGAGTAGAAGATCACCGGCCGCCGGCCAAACTGCCGCTCCAGGCAGTCGGCATAGAGCTTGGCCTGCTGCTGCCCGGCCCGCGGGTCGCGGCGCGTGCGCTTGGCTTCCACCAGAGCGAGCGGCTTGCCGTCGTCGCCCCAGAGCACGTAGTCCACGAAACCCTTGCCTTCGGCGTTCGGCATGCCGGTGACTTCGAACTCCCGGTCTCGTGCCTGATCGAGCGGCCAGCCGGCCTCCTTGAGCAACAGGTCGATGAAGTAGTCGCGGGTCTCGGCCTCGGAGTAGTCGTGCGTGTCGGGCTGCGCCGCGGCCGCCTGTTTCGCCTTCGCGACCTCGGCGCGCAGGCGCGTGAGCTCCTCGTCGAGGGCGGTCTTGTCGGCGAGGAGCGCCGCGAGGCTTTCGCCTTTCTCGCGCAGGCGCGCTTCCAGCGCCTGCAGCTGCTCGGCGGTCTGCGCCGCCGCCCGAGCGGGCCGCGGCAGCGCGGCCGGGTCGAAGGCGAGGCCCGGCGCCGGCCGGCCCGTACGCCCGTAGGTGCGCGCGAACCAGTAGGCGACATGGAACAGCTCGCGGACCGCCGCGACGGCGTCCGCCTCGGGCACCGGCCGGTGGCTGTGCACCGCGCGGTTGCCGAGCGTGTTGATCACCCGCGCCTTGCTGAACACCGCCTCGCCGGCCGTCTGCTTGAAGCTCGGCTCGTGGATCAGTGCCGAGAGGTTGTCCTGGTACGGCAGCCGGAGCGAAGCGTCGTGCTTGAACGCCCAGCTCACCGCCAACTCCAGCGCCCGGCGGGCATAGAAGCAGGCGGTGCGCGGATCGGCGTGCACGGCGCCTTCCGCTTTGGACGCCGCCTCGAAGACGGCGGCCCATTCGCGCTGGAGAAAGGTGAACTGGCTCATGCTGCAGAGAGCTCTTCGCACATTTCGATGAGCGGGACCGTCTCCACGTCTTCCGCCAGCGGAAAACGTTCCACACCACCATAGACCACGAGACGCCGCTCCGGGCGAACGGCTTCGCAGGCCACGCGGAAGCCACGCTCCAGCTTCGGCGCGAGTCCGCGCTTGATCTCGATCGCCCAGGGCTTGCGATGGCCGGGGAGCTTCAGCAGCAGGTCGATCTCCGCGCCGGCCGCCGTGCGGAAGAAATGCGGCTCGGCGCCATTCGGCGCGGCGGCGATCAGCGACTCGATGGCCAGGCCCTCCCAGCTCCCGCCCACGGCCGGGTGCGCCAGCAGCGCTTCGCGGTCGGCGATCCCGAGCAACGCGTGCACCAGCCCGCTGTCGCGGATGTAGACCTTGGGCGACTTGACCAGACGCTTGCGCACGTTGCCGTGCCAGGGCGTGAGGCGGCGCACGAGAAGCAGGTCCACGAGCAGGTCGAGATACGCGGCGACCGTCTTGCCGTCCACGGCCAGCGCGCGAGCCAGCGCCGCCGCGTTGAGCAGACCACCCTGCTGATGCGCGAGCATCGTCCAGAGCCGGCGCAGCGTCTCGGCCGGGATCCGCGGTCCGAGTTGCGGGATGTCGCGCTCGAGGTAGGTGCGGATGAAGTCCGTGCGCCAGCGCAGGCTCGCCGCATCGGTACCGGCCAGGAGACTCTCGGGAAATCCCCCGCGCAGCCAGAGTACGTCGAGGCGTTCCTGACCGACCTCGCCCGCGTCGAGCGGGCCGAGCTCCAGATAGCGGATGCGTCCCGCGAGCGACTCGCTCGACTGCCTGAGCAGATCGATCGACGCCGAGCCCAGGACGAGGAAGCGGCCCGTCCCGTGTCCGCTGCGGCGGCCTTTGTCGATGAGCCCGCGGAGGCTCCGGAAGAGCTGCGGGGTGCGCTGGATCTCGTCGAGGATGACCAGCTTGTCCGCGTGCTGCGCCAGGTAGAGCTCAGGCTCGGAGAGCTTTGCGCGGTCGGCTTCGGACTCCAGATCGAGATAGACCGTCGGCCGTGTTCCGGCGACTTCATGCGCCAGCGTGGTCTTGCCCGCCTGACGCGGCCCCAGCAGCGCCACCGCCGGAACTTCGGCCAGGGCGGACATGAGCGTCGAGAGAAGCCGGCGAGGGATCATCCATGCAATTATGGAGCTACGCTCCAGAAATGCAAGGATGCCTGGGGCCGATGCCCGGCGCGAGCATTCCCGGGCACATCGGTCACCAGCGCCTTGTGGAACACCGCCTGGCCGGCTGCCTCATAGCACGCCCCGCGTCGTACGACCTCCGGACACGATCCGCGGCGCAATCGCTGGCGCATATTTGGCGCGATTTGTGGCGCGATTCTGGCGCAATTCATCGTAAACCATTGTCCCGTAAGCGATAACGCCTGGCTCTACCGGCTCGTTCAGCGACCGCAATCCGTTTTTCGACCAGCACCTGGAGATCACGTTGGAGGGTGCGTCGAGGAATTTGCGGTAACGCGGCCCTGGTATCTTCAATGGTCACAGAATCCCGCCCCATGAGCACCTCGACGATCTGCGCCTGCCGTTCGTTCAGCCGATGCTCGCGCACGAGCACGTCGCGCCGGATCACTCGTTCGCCGCGCGCCTTGACCTCGTCCATCTGCACGGCCAGTCCCTGCACGAAGAACTCGAGCCAGCCGGTCAGATTCATGTCCTGCTCGCGCACGCTCTGCAGGGCGCGGTAGAACGCCGACCGGTCGCGGTCGTAGAACTCGCTCAGGGTGAACAGGCGCTTGAAGTCGTAGCCCGAGCGGTACAGGCAAAGGGTCGAGAGCAGCCGCGAGGTGCGGCCGTTGCCGTCCACGAACGGATGGATGTGCACGAGCTGGAACTGCGCGATGCCGGCGACGAGCACGGGGTGGATGCCGGCGTCGGCGCGCAGCCACTCGACCAGCTCACGCATCAACGACGGGACCTGCTCGGGCGGTGGCGGCGTGTAGATGATCTCGCGGGTGCGGCGGTTGGCGACGTAGTTCTGGATCAACCGGTACTGCCCGGGCTGGGCGGAACCGCCGCGCACGCCGTCAACCAGCCGCTTGTGGATCTCACGGATCAACCCTTCGGTAATCGGCTCGCCGCTGCCGAGATATTCGGCCACGAGGTTGAAGGCATCACGGTAGTTCAACAGCTCGCGCACGTCGTCGCGGTTCGCACCTTCGACGGTCTCGCCCGCCCACAGCCGCGCCGCTTCGTCGAGCGTGAGCTGCGTGCCCTCGATGTGCGTCGTGTGGTGCGCTTCGAGGAGCAGCGCCCGCTGGCTCATGCGCTCGATCCACTGCTCCGACAGCGTCGCCGCCTCCAGAAACCCCCGCGCCCGCTCGATCGCCGTGAGGGCCGCCGTGATCGAGTTGGTGATGGTGAAGCGCGGGGAAAAGTAGGAAGGGGGATGGCGAAAGTCGGAAGGCATCATAACTCTCCCCGGAAGGCGCGGTGTTGGAGTGAAGCGAAAAGAGACTCTAGAGCACACAGGCTCTGGACATGAGCCGCCTTGGCATTCTCTACAGCACCGACTCGCCGAGTGAGTGCGTCCGCCTGCGCACGGTGCGATCTAGGTATTGGTAGTGACTCAAGCTCTTGGCGACTGATGTTGATGAACGTGCTCCCCACGCCCTTTACTTGGAAGTAGTCGTAGTACCGATCGAGCACCGCGAAGAGAAACTCAGCGCTGACCGGAGCGCCAGATCGAGGCCGGATGGCGGCGAGGCCTCGCCCAAGGCAGTAGACCTTGTCTGCGCGGTTCAATCGTCCAGCGGTGGCACCCCGGACGCAGAAGAGGATGTCCCCTTTAGCACAGAGTCGCGTCGGTTCCGTCGTCCACTGCTTTTCGAGAGGGTAACGGGGACCAAACTCCGTGGGCCCATTCAAGAGAGGAGTTCCATCGCCCGCGACGTTGTATGAGGCACCCGGTGGTGACTGACCCATCAGGACGTCTGCCATCTCGCCCAAAGGTACGCTGTCGCCTCGATGCTCGAAGGGGTCGCCGAACATGTCGAGGAAGATGGATTGGGTGAGGGTGTCGAGTTTCGCGAGGGCGGCGCGGCGCTTGGCCCGCAGCGCGTCCGCCTTGTCCAGGATCGCCGCAATGCGCCGCTGCTCGGGGAGGGGCGGGAGGGGCAGCCGGACTTTTCTCGCAAAGTCCCGGGAGATGCCGCCGACAGTTGCTCCACGAAAGTCCAGGGCAATTGACCGCTGCCCGTGAGGCGAGCGAAGAAAGTGGTACACGTACTCCGGGCACGCCTTGGATTGATCGACTCGCAGGCAGAACACATGTTCGTTGACCGCCGCTTCATGAAACGGAAAGTCCTCACCCACGAAACTCGTCTTACCAGTCGTGGCTCCGTCCTTCACAACAAGGATGTCACGGCTCGCAATTCGCCCGCCTCGAATACTCTCGAAAAAGGGGCGCGGGATTCGTTTCAGAGACGTGAAGTTGAATCCGCCCTCGGCGTTCAAGTGTTCCCCGCCGAGACTCGGAATCTCGCCCGAGTCCACCGAGGCGCCGCCCGCTGGGCGTGCTCCGCTCTCCAACGACGCCAACACAGCTTCTAACGGGACGGCGTTCACCCCAGCATCCCCTCCAGCTCCTTCATCCCCCGCTGGATCTCCTCCTCCAGCTTTGCCAGTTCGGCGAGGATCTCCTTCGGCGGGCGGTGCTCGACGGCTTCGTGGACAACTTCCTTGTAGCGGTTGAGTGAGAGGTCGTAGCCGTTGGCTGCGATGTCGGCCCTGGGTACGCAGAAGCTCTGCGCGGTGCGCGGGCGCTCGCGCTCGCTGCCCTCGCGTTCGGCCCAGCGGGTGAGTACGTCGGGCAGGTTGTTCTTCGGGTGCTCGTCCGCGGCGAGCGCCGTCTTCGGCACCGGGCCGAGCTTGTCCTCGGCCAGCAGCGGCGTGCGCTTGTCGTCGAGGCTCCAGCCGTCGGCCTCCACGTCGTAGAACCAGACGGAGTCGGTGCCGCCGGAGTTGGTCCTGGTGAAGACGAGGATCGCGGTCGAGACGCCGGCGTACGGCTTGAACACGCCGCCGGGCAGCGACACCACGGCGTCGAGCTTCTGGTCTTCCACCAGAATGCGGCGCAGCTCCTTGTGCGCCTTGCTGGAGCCGAACAGCACGCCGTCGGGCACGATCACGGCCGCGCGCCCACCGGGCTTCAAGAGCCGCAGGAAGAGCGCGAGGAAGAGCAACTCGGTCTTCTTGGTCTTGACGATCTGGAGCAGGTCCTTGGCGGTGTTCTCGTAGTCGAGGCTGCCCGCGAACGGCGGATTGGCGAGCACCAGCGTGTAGCTTTCCTCTTCCCCTGCGTGGTCCTGCGCCAGCGAGTCGCGGTAGCGGATGTCCGGGCTCTCGACGCCGTGCAGCAGCATGTTCATGCTGCCGATGCGCAGCATCGTGTTGTCGAAGTCGAAGCCGTGGAACATCCGGTGGTGGAAGTGCTCGTTCTGCTTCCTGTCGTGCAGCAGGTTCGGATACCGCTCGCGCAGGTACTCGCCCGCCGCTACGAGAAAGCCCGCCGTGCCGCAGGCCGGGTCGCAGATCACGTCGGTGGGGGTGGGCGCCGTCAGCTCGACCATCAGCCGGATGATCTGGCGCGGCGTGCGGAACTGGCCGTTCTGCCCGGCGGTGGCGATCTTGGCCAGCATGTACTCGTAGATATCGCCCTTGGTGTCGCGCTCCTCCATCGGCACCTGGTCGAGCAGGTCCACCACCTTCGCGAGCAGGGAGGGCGTCGGGATGGTGAAGCGCGCGTCCTTCATGTGGTGCGCGTAGGTCGAGTCGCCGTTGCCGAGCTGGCGCGCGAGGTCGGCGCGCAGATACGGGAAGACGTGCTCGCCGACGACGGCGAACATGTCGGCCGGGGCGAAGTGCTTGAAGCGCGACCAGCGGAAGTCCTCGTAGGGCCGGCCCCTCGCATCCTTGCCTTCGGGGAAGACCCGCCGCTCCATCGGCTTCGTCAGGCGGTTGGCCTTGTTCTCCTCGAGCGTGTGCAGGTCGTCGAGGCGGCGGATGAAGAGCAGGTAGGTGATCTGCTCGATCACCTCGAGCGGGTTCGAGATGCCGCCGGACCAGAAGGAGTCCCAGATGCGGTCGATCTGATTCCTGATCTCGCCGGTGATCATCGCTCACCCCCCTGTCGCCGCCGGTCTGTGCGCGCGAGGCTCGTAAAGGCTCCCGCCAGTCCGTAGTAGCGCCAGTAATGTCGGTCGCCGCCGAGGTACTCGGTCAGCCGCCGTTGGACGCCTTCAGAACCGACTCTCGCCGCGGTCGCGTTCGCTCTTCCCGTCTCTTTCCTGCGTCTGGCCAAGGACTACCTCATCCGATCGTTGCGCTGGGCGTTTCCCCGCGGCGGCGAGGACCGGGCCGCCGGCGGGGCGCGCAGCGGGTTGACGGCGGCTGCAAAGAGCTGTCGGGCGGATCGTATCGCGGGGGTTCGATTCCTTCAGATCGCGAGCGTCGCCGCCTCCGGCCGCGGGAAGCCGGGCAGATGTGAGCCTGTAGCTGGCCGCGGCGCGTGTGGCCGCGCCCGGCCTCAGCCCCCGCCCTTCGGGGTCTTCGCCGCGGCGTGGAGCTCGGTGACGAGCGCGGTGACGGCGGCCTGGGCGGCGGCGGCGAGGGCGGTGCGGTCGTCGGGGGCGAAGGGGGCGGTCGGGAGCGGCTCGCCGATCGTGACCCGAATGTGGCCGGGGCGGCCGCGGATGGTGCGGGCGGGCAGGGCGTTGCCGGAGCCGTCGATGCCCACCGGCACCACGGGCGCGCCGGCGTCGAGGGCCGCGGCGAAGCCGCCGCGGCGGAAGGGGCGCACCTCGCCGTCGCGGCCGCGGGTCCCTTCCGGGAAGGTGACGACGAGCTCGCCTGAGCGCACGAGCGCGGCCGCCTCGCCGATGCTCGTCCGCGCCGTCTGGTGGGCCTGGCGGTCGAGGAAGACCATCCCCATCGCCCGGATGTAGAGGCCGAGGAACGGGATCCGCGCGAGCTCGCGCTTGGCGACGAAGCGGAGCGGGCGGGGGATCGCGGCGAAGAGGACCGGGATGTCCACGTACGAGGTGTGGTTGGCGACGACGAGCGCGCCGGAGAGGCCGGCGAGCCGTTCGCGCCCGGTGACCGTGAGCCGCTGGCAGTCGAGGGCGAGCACCCCCGGCGCCCAGATCCTCCGGGCGAGCCAGAGCGAGGGGCGGCGGCTCCCGGAAAGGAGGGTCACGAGGAGCGCGAGGGTGATCCAGAACGCCGTCCAGAGGGAGATCACCGTCACCTGCAGGAGGTTCACCGGGACCCAGAGCAGGTCGGTGAGCGTGCGGGCGGGGCGTTCCGGTTCCGGCAACGGCACCTCCGTCAGAGCGCGAGGCGGCTCGCCGCGCTCGCCGCCAGGGGGTCGTCGGCGAGGCCGCGGGCGTGGCGCTGCTCGGCCGCCCAGGCGATCATCGCCGCGTTGTCGCCGCAGTAGGGCAGGGGGACCAGGCGCAGCGCGATCTCCCGCTCGGCGCACCAGGCGGGGAGCGCGCGGCGCAGGAGGCGGTTCGCGGCCACCCCGCCCGAGACCGCGAGCAGCGGGATCGGCCGCCGCCGGTGGAGCCGCGCGAGCCGGTCGAGGAGCTGGCCGACCGCCGCGGCGCGGAAGCCGGCGAGGAGATCGAGCACCGGGGCGGGCGGCTCCGCGTCGTCCGCGATCGTGGTCGCCACCCCTTTTTCCTCGAGCCGGCCGAGCGCGACGAGCGCCTGGGTCTTGAGGCCCGAGTAGGAGAAGAAGAGCTCGCGCCCGGGCGCGGCGATCGTGAGCGGCGCGGCCTCCGCCTGCCCGCGCTCGGCGAGCTCGTCGACCCGCGGCCCCTGCGGGTACGGCAGGCCGAGCCGCTTGCCGAGCTTGTCGAACGCCTCGCCGATCGCGTCGTCGCGCGTCTCGGCGAGCGGCTCGATCCGCCCGTCGGCGACCGCGTAGAGCGCCGTGTGCCCGCCGGAGACGACGAGCCCGACGAACTCCGCCGGCGCGGCCTCGGCCGCCTCCCCCGCCTCCCGGAGGAAGGGGGAGAAGAGATGCCCTTCGAGATGGTGGACGCCGTGGAACGGCAGCCCTCGCGCCCAGGCGGTCGTCTGCCCCACCGCGAGGCCGACGAGGAGCGAGCCGATCAGCCCGGGGCCCTTCGTCGCCGCCACCAGGTCGACCTCGGCGAGGGAGACGCCGGCGCGGGCGAACGCCGCCGCCGAGACCTCCGGCCAGGCGCGGAGGTGCTCGCGGGAGGCGATCTCCGGCACCACCCCGCCGTAGGGGCGGTGGGCGGCGAGCTGGCTCGCGACCACCGAGGCGAGCACGCGGCCGTCGGCCGCGACGAGCGCGCAGGCGGTGTCGTCACAGGAGGTCTCGATGCCGAGCGCGAGCGGGCGGCGCATGGGGGGGCGAGCATACCGCCCCGGCGAAACCGTTCCGGCCGCCGTCACCTACTCGCGCGGGTGGAGGTAGCGGAAGAGGTGGCCGGCGAAGGCGCCGGCGACCAGCTGCACGAGCCAGTAGCCGACGACGTCGCGCCAGCCGAGCGTGCCGAGGATCCCGATCCCGGCCGCCACCGCCGGGTTGAAGGCGGCGCCGGAGAGCGGGCCCACGGCGTAGACGCCGGCGACGACCGTGAAGCCGACCGCGAGGCCGGAGAAGGCGTTGCCGTGGGTCGCCTTCGCGGTGGTCACGAGCAGCGCCACCCAGGCGAGGGCGAAGGTGAAGAGGAGCTCGGCGGTGAGCGCCTGGCTGCGCACGAGCGGGAGCGGCGAGGCGGCCGCGACGCCGAAGAGCTGGCTCGCGAGGGCGGCGGCGAGCGCGCCGGCGAGCAGTTGCGCGACCCAGTAGTTGACCATCTCCCGCCCGGCGAGGCTGCCGCGGCGCCAGGCCGCGAGCGAGACCGCCGGGTTGTAATGCCCGCCCGAGAGATGGCGGCCGGCGAAGACCATGACCATCAGCACGCCGCCGTAGGCGAGGCCGGCGAAGTCGCCGGCGTGCCCGGCGACGGCCGCCATCGCGACCGTGAAGACGAGAAAGAAGGTGCCGATGAACTCGGTGAGGTACTTGCGCATCGCTCCCTCTCCTTTCCGCCCGCGCTGCCGCGGCGCTGGCCGGACCCGTCCCCCGCGGACGCTCTCCGATCCCGGAGCCCCGGCGACCGGGCCGATGCGGTGCGAGGGGAGAGTGCCACCCCGGATCCTAGCCCCGATTCCCCGGGCCGGGGCCGCCGGAAGGGCCGGGTTCCCACCCGCTGGCGCGGGGCCGCGGGCGGGGCGGGCGGATAATCTCGGTTCCAGGAGGTCCCCCCACCGTGAAGACCATCATCGAGCCGTTCCGCATCAAGGTCGTCGAACCGATCCGTTTCACGGAGCGCGCGGAGCGCGAGCGGCTCATCGCCGCGGCCGGCTACAACCCGTTCCGTCTCCACGCCGACGACGTGCTCATCGACCTGCTCACCGACTCCGGCACCGCGGCGATGAGCGCCCGGCAGTGGGCCGGGGTGATGGAGGGGGACGAGTCGTACGCCGGCGCTCGCAGCTTCTTCCGCTTCGAGAGCTCGGTGCGGCGGATCTTCGGCTACAAGCACGTCATCCCCACCCACCAGGGGCGCGCCGCCGAGCGGCTGCTCTGCAACGCCCTCGTCCGGCCCGGGCAGATCGTCCCCGGCAACACCCACTTCGACACCACGCGGGCGAACATCGAGGCCTCCGGGGCGGTCGCCCTCGATCTGCCGGTCGCGGAGGCCTCCGATCTCGACAGCGACTTCCCGTTCAAGGGGAACGTCGACCTCGCCGCGCTCGAGGAGACGCTCGCCCGGCACGGCCGCGAGAAGATCCCGTTCGTCCTCATGACGGTCACGAACAACTCGCGCGGCGGCCAGCCGGTCTCGCACGAGAACCTGCGCGCCGCGCGCCAGCTCGCGGAGCGCTTCTCGATCCCGCTCTTCATCGACTGCGCCCGCTTCGCCGAGAACGCCTGGTTCGTCAAGCAGCGCGAGCCGGGCTACGCGGAGAAGAGCCCGTTCGAGATCGCGCGCGAGCTCTTCTCGCTCGCCGACGGCGCGGTGATGAGCATGAAGAAGGACGCCTTCGGCAACATCGGCGGCGTGATCGCGCTCGAGGACGACGCCTGGGCCGAGAAGGTGCGCACGAACCTGATCCTCACCGAGGGCTTCCCGACCTACGGCGGCCTCGCGGGGCGCGATCTCGAGGCGCTTGCCATCGGCCTCGAGGAGATCCTCGACGAGGATTACCTCCGCTACCGGATCGCCTCGACCGCCTACGTCGGCCGCCACCTCACGGAGGCCGGCGTGCCGGTGCTCAAGCCGTACGGCGGGCACGCGATCTACGTCGACGGCCGCCGCTTCTGCGCGCACCTGCGCGACGAGCAGTTCCCCGGCTGGTCGCTCTCGGTGGCGATGTACACCGAGCTCGGGGTGCGCGCCTGCGAGATCGGCAACGTGATGTTCGGCCACCCCGATCCCGACACCGGCGTCTGGAGCTGGCCCGACCTCGACCTCGTGCGCCTCGCGATCCCGCGGCGGGTCTACACCCAGAGCCATATGGACTACCTCGTCGAGGGGATGGCGGAGCTCTACGCCCGCCGGGAGACGATCCGCGGCCTGCGCTTCCGCGAGCGCCCCGCGGTGCTGCCGCACTTCACGGCGACCTTCGAGCCGGTCTGAGCGCCGGGCGGCACCCGGCGCCGGGCGGCGGCTAGAACGCCGGTCCGAGGAGGACCGCGTTGAGCAGGAGCAGCTCGGTGGCGGGCGCCATCCCCCGGAAGGCCGGATCCTCGGCAAAAGCGATCACCCGCCCGCGGCCGACCGGCTGCTCGACCAGGTAGGCCTTGCCGGCGAGCGCCTGGCGCGCCTCGGGCCAGACCAGCCCGGCGGCCACCAGCCGCTCGGCGGCGGCGTAGAGGCCGGCGTTGCGCCCCCGGTCGGACGACAGCGGGGTGAAGACCCGGCGCCCTTCGACCATCACCTGCACCTCGCCGTCGCTGCCGGCGGCGAGCCAGTGCTCCGGGTCGAGCTCGACGCGGAGGAGCGCTCCGGGCGTCTCCTCGGGCTGCTCGGCGCCCGGGGCGGAGGCGCTCTCCGGCGCCGGCGCCGGCGCGGCGCTGGCCGCCGGGGGCTTCTCGCTCCCCTCGGGGCGTCCGTCGCGCTGCTCCGGCCGCGCCGCGAGCAGCCCCGCCTTCTCCCCCGCCGCCCAGCGCGACGCCTCGCCGAGGGTCACGAGCGTGCCTCCCTCGCGCAGCCAGCTCCGGAGCCGCTCGAGGTCGGGACCGGTGAGCGCCTCGGCGTAGTCGCCCGCGGGGAGGACGAGCACGTCGTAGCGGAAGAGGTCGGCGCGGCGGAGCGCGCGGAGACGCACCGCGCTCACCGCCTGGCCGAAGCGGCGCTCGAGGACGAAGCGCACGGCCCCGGCCGAGAGCGACGAGGCCGGCTCGCCCCAGGCGAGGAGCACCCGCCGGGGGGCGAGCCGCCGCACCCGGTCGCTGCCGAGGGCGATGCCGCTCTCCGGAAAGCCCGAGTCGGCCGCCGTGAAGGTGGTGCCGTGGCGCCGGGCGAGCGCGGCCAGGCGCGTGGCGAGGTCGGGCGGGTTGCCGGCGACGCGGAAGATCGCGGTGCCGGCGGGCCACTCCCGCCCGGCGAGCCGGAACGGCCGCTCCGCCACCTGCGCCTGCAGGCCGTCGGCGAGCGCCGCCACGGTGGCGCTGGCGGTGCCGAGCCCCCACGGGGCGAGGTAGGCGACCCGGGCGGGCGGCAGCGGCTCGGGCGCCGCGGCCGGCGCCTGCGGGTCGTACCGGACGCGGCGGCCGGGTCGCGGGGTGGCGGCCGGCACGAGCTCGACGTCGGCGAGCTCGGCGAGGCTCCAGGCGGTGACGTCGTAGATCTCGCTTTCGAGATGCTTCCCGCGGCGGCGGTCCTGCGCGGCGACGAAGGCGGCATCGAGCGGGGTGTGGGCGACGAGCAGCGTCCGGGCGAGCCGTCCGGCCGGCTGCGCGAGCGGCACCCCGAAGCTCCCGGCCGGGAGCGTGCGGCCGTCGGGGAAGCGGAGCGGCTCGGCGGCCTGCTCGACCTCGATCCCCTGGCGTGCGAGGGCGCGGGCGAGCCATTCGGCCCGGGCCGGATCGTCGCCGGCCGCGAACCAGAGCTCGCGTGCATCGCCGGCGAGCCCCTCGGCCACCGCGCCGCGCCGTTCGCCCACGAAATCGGCGAGGAGCTCCTCGTGGTGGGCGGCGGCGGTGGCAAGCGTCGAGAGCGTCGCGGCGAGGTGCGCCACGATCGTCTCCTCGTAGCGCAGGAGGCTCCCGTCGCGGCGCCGGAAGCGGAGCCCGCGGCTCGACGCCTGCTCGAACGTCATGCCGATCGCGCCGTGGAGCAGCGGCCAGCTCTCGCCGTAGCCGGGGAAGAACGAGTCGAAGATCTCGCGGGTGAAGTAGGGCAGGCCGCGCGCGTCGAAGGTGGCGGCGTTGGCGGCCCCGAAGCGGTCGAGCCAGCGCCGCTGGGTGCCGCTGATGAGCGGATGGTGCGGCTCGGCGGGTGGCGCGAAGAAGTAGGTCGCGTCCCCCCACATCTCGTGGAGGTCGACCACCACCTGGGGGTGCCAGTCGCCGAAGAGCCGCCCCCGGCCGATCGTCTCGGGCTGCGACATCGCGATCCAGTCGCGGTTCAGGTCGAAGAGGTAATGGTTCCCGCGGCCGCCCGGCCACGGCTCGTCGTGCTCGGCGGCGGCCGGCTCGGGATCGGGCTCGGCGGCGCGGCCGAGGAGGTTCTGGTGGACGAAGCGGGCGCGTCCGTCGGGGTTCTGGAGCGGATCGACGAGGACCAGCGTGGCGGCGAGGATCCGCTCGACCTCCGGGTCGCCCCGGGCGGCGAGCAGGTGGTAGGCGAGCGCGAGCGCCGCCTCGCTCGGCGAGAGCTCGTTGCCGTGCACGGCGGCGAGCACCCAGACCGCGACCGGCAGCTCGCGCACCAGCCGCGCCTCGTCGGCGGCGGCGAGATCGCGGGGGTCGGCGAGCCGGGCGAGGCCCGCGCGCACCTCTTCGAGCCGCGCCATCCGCTCGCGCGAGCCGATCACGAGCAGGTGGAGCGGCCGCCCCTCCCAGCTGCGCGCGTACTCGACGAGCCGCGCCCGGTCCGGGGCGGCGGCGGCGAGCGCGCCGAGGCAGGCCGCGATCTCTTCCGGCGTGCTCACCTCGGCGCCGAGCTCGTGGCCGAGGACGGTCGCGGGCGCGGGGATCGCGGGATCGTAGGCGGCGGCCGGAGCGAGCGGCGAGCCGGCCAGGGTGACGGTGAGGAGGAGGGTGGCGAGCAGGGACACGGGCACTCCGATCCCGGTCCGGCGAGAGGACCGGCCCCGCGATCGTAACGCGGCCGCCACCACCGCACGCAACTACGCCCCGCGATCCTGCGTACTGCCGGACAGGAGGTGACCGCATGAGCCCGCGTCCGCTCCGCCGCTCGCCCGACCACCGGATGATCGCCGGGGTGATCGGCGGTCTCGCCGACCACTTCGGCCTCGACCCCACGCTCCTGCGCGTGGTCTACGTCCTCGGCTCGATCCTCTCGGCGGCGTTCCCGGGGATCCTCGTCTACGTCCTGCTCTGGATCGTGATGCCCCTGCGCCGGCCGGGGGAGTAGGCCGCGAAGAGGCGCGGGACGGCGCTCCGCCTCAGCGGGCGAGCGCCCCCCGGGCGCCGCCGCCGATCAGCGTCGCGAGGCTCGCGAGCACGCGTGGCAGCGCGAGGCCGCCGGGAGAGGCGAGGTAGCGCGGCTCCCAGAGCGGTTCGAACTTCTCCTTGAACTGCCGCAGGCCCTGGAAGTTGTAGAAGTGCTCGCCGTGCCGGAAGGCGAGCGCGCCGGCCCGGCTCCAGAGCGGCGCCAGGCGGCGCTCCTCGAGACCGGAGAGCGGCGCCATGCCGAGGTCGAGCCAGCCGTAGCCCTGGTCGCGGCCCCAGAGCGCGAGCTGCAGGAAGAGGTAGTCCATCACCCCCGCCGGCGCGGCCGGCAGGTGGCGCATGAGGTCGAGCGAGAGCTCTTCGCGGTCGGCCCCGAGCCAGAGGTTGGCGAACGCCACCAGCCGCTCCCCCTGCCAGACGAGCGCGGCCGGGCAGCGGCGCAGGTAGTCGGGCGCGAAGCGGCCGAGCGAGAAGCCTTTCTCGCGGGTCGCGCGGGTGGCGAGCCAGCAGTCGGAGATCTCGCGCATCGCGTCGAGATGCGCGGGGACCGCCGCCGCCGCGACCACCTCGAAGCGCACCCCCTCCCGGGCGAGCTTGCGGTCGACGTGCCGCAGCCATTTGCGCTCCGGGCCGGCGAGCGAGAAGCCGGGCAGCGGCACGCGGGCCGCCTCGCCGAGCTTGAGCAGCGAGAGGCCGAGGTCGAGATAGAGATGGAGGCTTTCGGGCCGCGCCTGGTAGAAGACCGTCCAGCCATCGTGGCGATCGACCAGGTCGCGGAACTCCCAGGCGAGCTCGCGCTGCTCGGCCGCAGCGCCGACCGGATCGCCCATGGCGATCCAGCACCGGTTCTCGACGCCGTACATGAGGAACGCCGCGCCGCCGGGGTGCCAGAGCAGGCGCTTGTCGCCGAGCAGCGCGAGGTGGGCGCCGGTCGCCCGGGAGCGGGCGACGACGGCCGCCGCGCGCTCGAGGTCGGCCGCTCCCGGCGCGGCGGGTGCCGCCGCGGCCGGGCGCAGCAGCCGCGCCGCCGCGACGAGCACGAGGAGCGCGAGCACGCCGACCGTGGCGCGCAGGAAGCGCGGCGCGTCGCCGTGCAGCGCGAACCGCCACCAGAGCTCGTGCGCCCAGGCGACGTGCTTGTGCGCGAAGAGGCCGAGCCAGGTCGTGCCGATCAGCACCAGCGCGATCGCCGCGTTCCAGCCCGCCGTGAACGGCTGGGCGAGCAGCGCGGAGCGGCGGTAGAAGCTCCGGCGCGCGGGCAGCAGCGCCCCGAGCAGCGCGGCGAGCAGGAGCGCCTCCTCGTAGTCGAAGCCCTTGAGGAGGCTCGCCCCGATGCCGACGGCGAGCAGCAGGGAGGCGAGCAGCCAGGCGGCATCGAGGCGGCGTTCGAGGCCGCGGGCGAGCAGCAGCAGCCCCGCGCCGGCGAGCGAACCGAGGAAGTGGGAGGCCTCGACGACCGGCAGCGGCACGAGGCCGTGGAGCAGCCGCAGCCGCTCCGGCAGCGCCGGCGTCGCTCCCGACAGGAGCAGGACGGCGCCGGCGGCGAAGGCGCCCACGGCGAGCGCCGGCGGGGCGAGCGCCGGCAGCAGCCGCGCGAGCGCGCGGCCGGCCCGCTGCAGCCCGGCCCGCCGCTGCCCGAGCTCGCGTGCAACGAGCAGCGCGAGCGCCACCGCCAGCGGCAGGAGGTAGTAGAGGAAGCGGAAGACGACCAGCGACCCGAGCAGCGCCGCCGGCTCGCCGCTGCCGGCGAGCAGGAGGAAGACCGTCTCGAAGACCCCCAGCCCGCCCGGCACCTGGCTCGCGATGCCGGCGAGCTGGGCGAGCAGATAGATCGCGAGGAAACGCCCCGGCGCCGGGGTGAACGCCGCCGGCAGCAGGAGCCAGAGGACGCTCCCCGCGACGATCCAGTCGGTGACCGCGACCGCGAGCTGGGCGACCGCGAGCCGGGGCGCGGGCAGCTCGAGCTCCCACCCGCCGATCGCGAACGGCCGGCGGCGGAGCGCCACCAGCGCGAGATACGCCCCGAGGAGCGCGAGCAGGACGAAGCCGAGCGGCCGCGCCGTCGCCCCCGGCAGGTGGAGGGCGGGTGGCAGCGCCGGCGGCAGGAGCGTGAAGGCGACGCCCGCGAGGCCGCAGAAGCCGGCCCAGAACGTGACGACCACGAAGAGCGAGAGCCGGGCGACGTCGAGCGCGGAGAGCCCCGACGCGCCGTAGAGCCGGTAGCGCGCCGGCGCGCCGACGATCAGCGTGTGGCCGACGCTGTTGCTCAGGGCGCAGCTGACGAAGGAGGCCATCGCGACCCGCCCCCAGGGGAGCCGCCGGCCGAGATAGGCGAGGCCGAGCCGGTCGTAGAGGGTGAGGACGCCGTAGCTCGCGAGCGTCAGCAGGAGCGCGCCGGCGAGCCGCGGCCGCGCCAGCGCCCGGGCCGCGTCGAGCACCTGCCGGAGGTGGACGGTGGCGAGCTCGCGGTGCAGCGCCGTGAGCGCGAGCGCGAAGAGCGCCACCGCCACGAGCGGCGGCGCGACGTGCTCGAGCCGCGTCCAGAGCGCGGCGAGACGTCCGGTGCGGCGGCCGGCCGTCGTCACCTCGCCCGCAACGGCGGCGCGCTCCGGCGCCGTCTCCCCCGTCGCTGTCGTCATGGCCGGATAGGTTAGTCGAGGTCGGGGCAGCCGGTACCGCTGCCAGCGCGGCGGCGGTCCGAGGCCACGGCGGGAGGACCGCCCGAAACGGCACCGGCCGCCGCCACGCGAGGCGCGGCGGCGGCCGGTCGGTTTCAGCCGAGGAGGATCAGAAGCGGAAGAAGAGGCCCACCTCGGCGAGCAGCGGATCGACCTTCAGCTTGCCGATGTCGGTCTTCTGCTCCAGACCCATGTACCGCACGCCGAAGTGCAGCCCGCTGTCGCGGACCGGCTTGAACGGCACGTCGAGGCCGAGCTGCGCGCCCCAGACGAAGTCGCTGTCGAAGGTCGCCTGCAGGCGGCGGTCACCGACCCAGTAGTTCGGGTCGGCCATCCCGCCGAGGCCGGCGAACAGGCCGACGTAGAGATCGGTCGTGCAGCAGCCGAGCAGGTGGAGGTTCGGGCCGACGGTCAGCGCGTAGAAGGTGACGTTGTGGCTGGCGGAGCCGCTGGTGCCGATGGCGCGATCGAGGCGGTACTTCGTGTCCGCCTTGCCGGCGAGGCCGCCGACTTCGAGGCCCCAGGTCTGGTTGAAGCGCCGCTCGAGCGCGAGGCCGAGCCCGAAGCCGGTCTCGGTCTTGAACCGCTCGCGCGCCGGGTCGTCCCAGATCATCACGTGGCGGCTCTGCTTGCCGTCGGTCGGCGAGAAGGCGAGCAGCGACGGCCGCAGGATCCACGGCAGGTGGGAGGCCGTGACGGTGGCGCTCCCGCCGGCGCTGGCGCCGGCGGCGTTGCGCGCCTCGCAGCTGAACTCGTACGGCTGGTCGGGGCAGCTCGGGACCGGCGGCTCGTAGGTCACCGCGAACGGCGCCGCGGTGACGGCGAGCGGCGTCGCGTGCTTCGGACCCGCGACCCCGAGCTTCGCCTGCGACTCGTGGAACCCGCCGCGCATCGTCACCTGCACCGGCTCGTGCACCTTCACCGCGGCCGGCTCGACGTCGATCTCGCACCACGGCGCGCACTGGCCGACCTCGACGCTCTTCGTGCAGCTGACGGGCGGCGGCGGCGGCAGCGGCTTGGCCTCGCCCGGGCCGAAGTAGGCGAGGTTGCCGCACGTCTTGGGCAGCAGGAAGCGGTAGAAGTGCCGGAACCGCTGCGGCGGCGGCGGGGCGGTGACGGTGACGGTGAGGGTCAGGTCGGCGCTGTACGGCGCCGGGTCGGCCACGGTGAAGTTCGTGCCCGGGACCGCGATGGCGTGAGCCGCCTCGCCGGCGCGGGCCAGCGTCACCTGCGCGCCCGGATCGCTGCCGGTCAGATCGATCGCGACCTGCGGGTTCTCCCGCTCGCACTGGCGCGTGGCCGCGATGCCGCAGTTGGGCGGCGGCACCGGCGCCGGCTCCGGATCGTCGATGCCGACGACGATCTCGAAGGCGGCGTAGTCGCGCGCGAGGTCGATGCACGGCGGCGCGATCACCCCGAGCTTGCCGCGGGCCGGACGGTACGCCATCCAGCGCACCTCTTCCTTGCGATAGACGTTGCGCTCGAGCACCCCTTCCCCGCTCCGGATCGCCGCGATCAGCGCCTCGGCGATCTCCGGCGACAGGGAGGCGTCCTGGGCGACCAGCTCGCGGAAGCCGGCCTCGAGCTCGGGCAGGCGCTTCTGGAGGTCGGCCAGATCTTTGATCGGCTTGCGGGTGACCGCGTGGGGACCGCCCAGGGCGCGGACCCAGTGGCCCCGGCACTGGGCGGCATCGGCGGCGGCCGCGGGGCCGGCGAGGCCGACGAGCAGCGCGGCCGTCAGTCCGAGGCCTGTCAGGGTGCGAGAGATGATCTTCGGGTTGTCCACTCTGTCTTTCATCGGAGGCTCCTTGAACGAAGCATCGGACCGCTTCGGCGACTATCCGTAAAGGTAACACTTCCGCGCCCCCGGGGGCACCTCCCGCGGGGTGGGGAGGCCGTTCTGCGCGGCCGTGCCCGCCCCCTGCTACCATTCTTCCCCCCGACGGCCCGCACGCGCCGCTGGCAACGCCGGGCCGCCTCGCGCCATGACCACACGCTTCGCCATCAACGGCCTCGGACGGGTGGGACGCGCCCTCGTGCGCGTCGCGCCCCGCTACCCCGGCCTCGAGCTGGTGGCCGTCAACGACCCGGCCACCCCGGAGCAGGTGGCGCACCTGCTGCGCTACGACACCGTCCACGGCCGGGCCGAAGAGGAGATCGGCTGGGAGGCGGGGGCGCTGCGGCTCGGCGGGCGGCGGGTGCCGCTCTCGAACGCCGCCACCCCGGAGGCGATCGACTGGGGGGGCACCGCGCCCGCGATCGTGGTCGAGGCCACCGGCCGCTTCCGCCAGCGGGCGCTCGCCGCCGGGCATCTGCGCGGCGGCGTCGAGCGGGTGATCGTCTCGGCGATCCTGCCCGACGCCGACGCCACCTTCTGCATCGGGATCAACGAGGAGACGTTCGACCCGGCGCGCCACCGGGTGATCTCGAACGCCTCCTGCACCACCAACTGCCTCGCCCCGCTCCTGCGCGTCCTCGACCGCGCCTTCGGCGTCGAGCGGGCGCTGATGAACACCGTCCACTGCATGACCAACAGTCAGCAGCTCGTGGACATGGCGCACCCCGACCCGCGCCGGGCGCGCGCCGCGCCCGCCAACATCATCCCCACCACCTCGGACGCGATCCCCTCGATCGGCTGGGTGATGCCGGAGATGGCGGGGCGGGTCGAAGGGCTCGCGATGCGGGTGCCGATCGTCGCCGGCTCGCTCGTCGATCTCACCGTGCTGCTCGCCCGCGACGCGTCGCGGGAAGCGGTCGCCGACGCCTTCCGCGCCGCCGCCACGGGCGAGCTGGCGGCGATCCTCGGGGTGACCGACGAGGAGCTCGTCTCGGCCGACTTCGTGGGCGAGCCCCGCTCGGCGGTCGTCGACCTGCCGCTCCTCCAGCAGGCGGGGGCGCGCCTCTTCCGGGTCGTGGCCTGGTACGACAACGAGTACGGCTACGCCCACCGGCTCGCCGAGCTCGTCCTCCATGTCGGGGCCCGGAGCCGGTGAGGGCGCGGCGTAGCCACCGCCCGGGCGGCCGGAGAACCCCGTCGGAATGAGCGACCCCGGCTTCGACCTCGCCGTCGCGGGGCTGCTGCCACCGCTGCCCACGGCGCTCGTCGCCGGCCGGGCGGGCGAGCTGCTCGCGCCGCTCCGCTTCCTGCCCGCGGGCGAGCTGCCCGGCGGGGAGCCGCCGGCGGTCGACCGCCGGGCGCTCGCCGCCGCGCTCGCCACGACCAACGCCGCCTACGGCCATCCGGAGGCCGCCGCGCTCGCCGCACGGCTCGCCGATCCGGCCACCCGCGTGGTGGTCGCCGGCCAGCAGGTCGGCCTCTTCGGCGGGCCGCTCTACACGCTGGTGAAGGCGGTGGCGGCGACGCGCTGGGCCGAGGCGCTCACGGCGCGGGGGGAGCCGGCGGTGGCGATCTTCTGGATGGCCACCGAGGACCACGACTGGCAGGAGGTGACCCGCGCCGTGCTCACCGCCGGCGACGCGGTCCACCACTTCGATCTCGGTCCCGACCCGGCGCCGCTCCTGCCGGTCGGGCTGCGCACCCTCGGCGCGCGGGTGGAGCGCCTCTTCGCCGCGCTCGGCCCGCTCCTGCCCGGCGAGCGGGGTGCCGCCTGGCTCGCCGAGCTCGGCCGCTGGTACCGCCCCGGCGCCCGGTTCGGCGAGGCGTTCGCGCGGCTCCTCGCCCGCCTGCTCGGCCCCCGCTGTCCGCTGCTGCTCGACGCCCTCCTCCCCGAGCTGAAGGCCGCCGAGGCCCCCTGGCAGGCAGCGCTCGTCGCCCGGCGCGACGAGGTGGCCGCCGCGCTCGCCGCCGCCGACCGCGCGGTCGAAGCGGCCGGCTTCCCGCTCCAGGTGGCGCCGCAGCCGGATGCCTCCCCGCTCTTCCTGCTCCGCGACGGCGCCCGGCGGCGGATCGAGTGGCGGCCGGGTGGGCGGTTCGCGCTCCGCGGCGCTCCCGGCGAGCATCCGATCGCCGAGCTCGAAGAGGCGCTCGCCGGCAACCCCACGGTCGTCGGTCCCGGGGTGCTCGCCCGGCCGGCGATCCAGGACGCGGTCCTCGGCACGACGCTCCAGGTGATGGGGCCCGGCGAGGTCGCCTACCTCGCGCAGGCGAGCGCCGTCTACCGGGTGCTCGGGATCCCGGCGCCGTGGGTGACGCTCCGGCCGCAGGCGCTCCTGCTCGAAGCGCGGCAGCGGCAGCACCTCGCCGACCTCGGGATCCCGCTCGCGCGGCTGCTCACCGATCCGGAGGGGGCGGCCCGGGAGCTCGGCGAGCGCGCCGGCGGCGACTTCGTCGCCCCGGTCCGCGAGACGGTGCTCGCGGCGCTCGACGCGCTCCGCGACCCGGCGGTCGCCCTCGACGCTCAGCTCGAGCGGCCGTTCGCGAAGACCCGCGACGGGATCGCCCACTCCCTCGAGCTCTTCGCCACGCGGGTGGCCGCGGCGGCGGCGCGGCGCGACGAGGGGCGCACCCGGCGCTTCGCCCAGCTCCGCACCGCCTGCCTGCCCGACGGCCATCCCCAGGAGCGGCTCCTCACCGGCGGGCTCCTGCCGGCCCGCCACGGCGAGGAGCTCATCGCCGCGCTCTTCGCCCAGCTCGACCTCGATCCGCGCCGGCTCTCGGTGATCACGCCGTAGCCGGGCCGGCCGGCCGGTTTCGTCTAGAGTCACGCGCATGAGCGCAACGGTCGACGTTCTCGCGGTCGGCGCCCATCCGGACGACGTCGAGCTCGGCTGCGGGGGGACCCTCGCCCGGCTCGCCCGCGCCGGGCGGCGCGTCGGCATCCTGCACCTGACGGCGGGGGAGATGGGCACCCGCGGCAGCGCCGCGGAGCGGCGGGCGGAGGCCGAGCGGGCGGCGGCCGCGCTCGGCGCCGTTTCCCTCGACTTCCTCGACTGCGGCGACGGCGGGCTGCGCACCGGCCCGGCCGAGGAGGAGGCGCTCATCGCCCGCCTGCGGGCGCTGCGGCCCGAGCTCGTCCTCGGCCCCACCCCGGCCGACCGCCATCCCGATCACGGCCGTGCCCACCGGCTGCTCGCCGACGCCTGCTTCTACGCCGGGCTCGCGCGGCGGGGCACGGGCGAGCCGCACCGGCCGGCGGCGCTCTTCAGCTACATGCAGCACGACGATTTCGCGCCGAGCTTCGTGGTCGACGTGACCGACGGCTGGGCGGCGAAGATGGCCGCGCTCGACGCCTACGAGAGCCAGATCCACCGCGACGGCGCCGCGGCGCGCAGCGAGCCGCTCACCAAGGTCGCCTCGCGGGAGTTCCGGCGGGCGGTCGAGGGGCGGGCGCGCCACTTCGGGATGCTCGTCGGCGCCGAGCTCGGCGAGCCGTTCTGGAGCCGGCTGCCGCTCGCGGTCGGCGATCCGTTCCGGCTCCTGCCCGGAGGGCTGCGATGAGGATCGGGATCAGCTGCTACCCCACCTACGGCGGCTCGGGGATCGTGGCGACCGAGCTCGCGATGGCGCTCGCCGCCGGCGGCGACGAGGTCCACGTCCTCTCCTACGCCCTCCCCACGCGGCTCTCGCTCGTCAACCCCCGGCTCTTCTTCCACGAGGTCGTCGCCGCTCACTACCCGCTCTTCGAGTATCCGCCCTGGTCGCTCGCGCTCGCGAGCACGATGGTGGACGTCTGCCACCACCACCGGCTCGACCTCCTCCACGCCCACTACGCGCTGCCGAACGCGGTCTCGGCGGTGCTCGCGAAGAAGATCCTCGCGCCGCATCCGGTGCCCGTCGTCACCACCCTCCACGGCACCGACGTGACTCTGATCGGCAACGATCCGAGCTACCTCCCCACCACCCGCTGGGGGATCCTCGAAAGCGACGCGGTGACCGCGGTCTCGGCCTCGCTGCGCGACGCCACCGTCGATCAGCTCTGCCTCGCGGGCAAGGCGATCGAGGTGGTGCCGAACTTCATCGATCCCGAGCGGTACGAGCAGGCCCGCCATCACCCCGGCGCGCGGCGCTGGGCGCGGGAGGGGGAGAAGCTCCTCGTCCACATCTCGAACTTCCGGCCGGTGAAGCGGGTGCTCGACGTGGTGAAGGTCTTCGCGCAGGTGGCGGCGCGGCTCCCCGCCCGCCTGCTGCTGGTCGGCGACGGTCCCGAGCGGGCGCGGATCGAACAGCACTGCCGCGAACACGGCGACTGCGACCGCGTCGTCTTCCTCGGCAACTTCCCGGTGATCGAGGAGGTGCTCGTGGGGGCCGACCTCTTCCTCCTCCCCTCGGAGACCGAGTCGTTCGGCCTCTCCGCGCTCGAGGCGCTCTCCTGCGCGGTGCCGGTCGTCGCCAGCCGGGCCGGCGGGCTCCCGGAGGTCGTGGTCGACGGGGAGAACGGCTTCCTCCGGCCGGTGGGGGACGTCGACGGGATGGCGGCCGCCGCGCTCTCGCTCCTCACCGACCCGGAGCGGCACCGCCGCTTTGCCGCGCACGGGCGGCAGTGGGCCACGACGCGCTTCGCCAAGGCGGCGATCGTCGAGCGGTACCGCGAGGTCTACGCCCGGGCGATCGCCGCGGCCCGGGGCTGATGGACGAGGCCGGCTACCTCGCCCCCGCCGCCCCGGCCGAGGCGGAGGTCCGCGACCGGGGCTCCCGCTTCCGCGCCCGGCTCGTGCCGTGCCGCGACGAGACCGCCGCCCGGGAGGCGCTCGCCGCGATCGCCGCCGCCGATGCCGACGCCACCCACCACTGCTGGGCGTGGCGGCTCGGCGACCCGCCGCACGAACGCGCCGCGGATGCCGGCGAGCCGGCCGGCACGGCGGGGGTACCGATCCTCCGGGCGCTCGCCGGCGCGGGCGTCTCCGACGCGCTCCTCGTCGTCACCCGCTGGTTCGGGGGCACGAAGCTCGGCAAGGGGGGGCTCGCCCGCGCCTACGGGTTCGCGGCGCGCGAGGCGGTGGCCGCGGCGAGGCTCGAACGGCGCGTGCCGACGGTCGAGCTCCTGATCGAGGCGCCGTTCACCCAGCTCGGTGCGGTACGCCGGCTGCTCGCGCTGCCCGGGATCGAGCTGCTCGCCGAGAGCTACGGGGAGGTGGCGCGGCTCGCACTGCGCGTCCCGCGCGCGCGGCAGGAGGAGCTCGCGGCGGCGCTCGCCAACCTCGGCCTCACCCTCGCTCCCGCGAACGCGGATCACGAGCGCGGCTAGCCCGCCGCGAGGCGGCACCACGTTGCCGTCGCCGCGGCGCTCGGCTAAGCTAGCGCCGCTGTCCCACCCCTCATCGACAGAGGAGCTCGCCAATGAGCGATCCGATTGCCACTCCGCCGCCACCGCCGCCCGCCTCCGCGCCCGGCGACAACCGCACCGTGATGTTCGTGCTCTCGTATCTCGGCCTGCTCGCGCTGATCCCGCTGCTCGTCGAGAAGAACGACACCGAGGTGCAGTGGCACGCCAAGAACGGGCTCGTGCTCACGATCGCCTGCATCGTCGTCTTCGTCGTGCTGAGCATCCTCGGGATGGTGCCGACGGTCGGCTGTCTGACCGTCTTCATCTACCCGCTCGTCACCCTCGGCTGGCTGATCCTCGCGATCCTCGGCATCGTCAAGGCGACGAAGGGCGAGCGGTTCATCATCCCCGGCCTCTCGGGCTTCGTCGAGAAGTTCTGAAGCGGCGCCGCGCTCGCTGCTCGCGGCAGCCGTGAGCAGCGAGCGCGTCTACCGGATACCGGGAGCGCGACGGAACCGACTCCTGCGGCGATGAGTACCTACCGGCAGGTGAACCTCCTCGTGGCTCTCCTGCTGTTCGTGGGCCTCGGCGCCGCCTCCCGGCTCCAACTGACACCGGACGGCGAAGGGCTCGCGCTGCCCGGCTCCGGGCGGCGCCTGCCCGAGCTCTGCTTCGTCAAGCGCACCACCGGCGAGCCGTGCGGCGGCTGCGGTTCGGGCCGCGCCTTCGTCCTCGCGCTGCGGGGCGATCCCGCCGGCGCCTGGCGCCTCCACCCGACCGGCGTCCTCTACGCCCTCTGGATCGCCGCCCAGATCGTCCTGCGCACCCTGCTCGCCCTGCCCTGGCGGTGGCGGCCGGGGCCCCGTTTCATCGCCACGGAGGTGGCCGTCTCCCTCGGCACCCTCTGCCTGCTGCCTTTCACCGGCCTCGCCCACTGACGGGCCGGGCCCAGCCCGGAGAGCACGATGACGACCGACCTGAACCCGCTCGCGCCCCCCCCGCCGCCGCCACCGCCGTTCCCTCCCTCGGGCCCCGCCGGGAACCCGTTCCCCTGGGAAGACCGCGCCCGGCTCGGCTTCGTCAACGCCTACCTCGGCGGCGTGCGCGAGCTCCTCACCGCGCCGGCGGCGGCCTTCGCCCGGATGCGCGAGCGCGGCGACTACGCGAGCCCGCTCCTCTTCGCCATCGTCTCGGCCATCCTCGGGGCGCTCTTCTCCGGACTCTGGTCGTTCGCGTTCAAGCCGACGAACTGGCTCGCGATGCTGCCCGGCGATCTCGGCGAGCAGGCCGGTGCCGCCGCGGCGATCGCGGCCGGCGGGTTCTTCTTCCAGCTCATCCTCGTACCGATCATGACGATGATCGGGCTCCTGATCGGCGCCGGGATCACCCACCTCTTCCTCCTCCTCTTCGGCGGCCTCCAGCAGTCGCCTTCCGGTTTCGAAGGGACGTTCCGCGTCGTCGGCTACTCCTCGGTGACCCAGCTCGCCAACCTCGTGCCGATCGTGGGGCCGCTGGCGGGGACGATCTGGGCGATCGTGCTCCTCGTCCTCGGGCTCGCCCGGCTCCACCGCACCACGCAGGGGCGGGCGCTCGCGGCGGTCTTCGCGCCGCTCGTGCTCTGCTGCGTCTGCGCCCTGTTCGCCGCCATCCTGGCGGGCGGGCTGATCGCGGGAGCCATCAAGGGCGCCGGCGGGTTCTGAGGTGGCCGACGCCTCCGTCCGCCAGCTCGGTCTGCTCTGGGGCGGCGCGGCGCTCCTGCTGCTCGCGCTCGCCCCGTTCGGCCCCTGGCTGGCGGCGGCGCTGCCACCCTGTCCGTTTCTCGCCCTCACGGGTCTGCCCTGCGCGGCCTGCGGGACGACGCGGGCGGCGCTCTCTCTCGCCGAGGGCCGCCCGCTCGCGGCGCTCGCGGTCAACCCGCTCGCCGCCCTCGGCTGGGGCGCCGCCGTCGCCGGCGGCCTCGCCGCGCTCCTCCTCCGCCTGGCCGGGCGCCCGCTGCCACTTTTGCCGGGCTGGCCGCACCGGTGGCGGTGGCCGCTCGCCGCGGCGCTCGGCGCCAACTGGCTCTACCTCGTGGCGCGGCACCTCACGGCGCGGTAGGATTCCCGAGCTTCCTCCGGTGCCTCCGTGAACACTCCGGCCACCTCCCCGCTGCGGCGCCTCGCCGGTCTCCTCGTTCCGGCCGCCGTCGCCGGCCTCTTCCTCTTCCAGATCTGGCAGGTGGAGCTGAGCAGCGGCCGCCGCATCGGGATCGTGATCAGCGAGGCGGCGGCGGGGGGGTTCACGATCGTGAGCCTCCAGCCCGGCCAGCCCGCCGAACGGGACGGGCTCGCCGTCGGCGACCGGGTGCTCGCGGTCAACGGCCACGAGGTGCGGAAACTGCTCGACTACCACGCGGTGGCGGCGCGCTTCACCCGCGCCGAGCCGGTCGTCTACCGCGTCCTGCGCGGCACGGAAGAGGTCCAGGTCACGGTGCGCCCCGGCATCCCGCTGCCGTGGCTCCAGAGCGCGCTCACCGCGCTCACCCTCCTCGCCTACCTCGCGATCGCCTGGCTGATGCGCGAGCAGGCCGGTGGCGACCTGCGCGCCCGGCTGCTGCAGCTCTTCACGATCGCCGTGGCGCTCGAGCTGGCCGCGCCCTCCTCGGAGCAGCTGATCGGCAACTCGCCGCTCATGCTCGCGGCCGGGCTCTTCTACCTCGGGATCACCGGCATCCAGATCGGTCTCGAGCTCCATCTCGTCTCGCTGATCCCGGAGCGGCAGGCGTGGGTCTCCCGGTGGCCGTGGATGGTGCCGCTCTTCTACGCCGCCGGTCTCACCGCGACCCTCCTGGTCGCGGCGGGCTTCCTCTCCGACGGCCTCGGGTTGGGGCTCGTGCCGTGGAGCGCGCGCGGCGCCTACCGCACCCTCTTCCATTTCGGCTTCCCCGCCTGGGCGCTCGGGGTGGCCTGGCTGCTCGGCCGGCAGGCGACCCGGCACCCCGAGCCCCGCGGCCGGCAGCAGGCCGGCCTGGTGCTGATCGGTCTGCTCCCCTGGGTCGCCTCGGTCCTGATCGGCAGCGCTCACGACCTGCTCGGCATCACCCGCTGGGCGTGGCTCGACCAGTGGCCGCTGATCCTGCTCCCGTTCCCGGTGGCGGTCTTCGTGGCGATCTACCGGTACCAGCTCTTCGACATCGAGCTGGTGGTCCGGCGCGGCCTCCTCTACACGGCGCTGACCACGAGCCTCCTGCTCGTCTTCTACGCCGCGCTCGGCGCCGGCGGTGCGCTCTTCTCGCACGCGGTCGGCAGTCAGCACGCCTCGGTCTGGGTGATCGCCGGTGCGACCCTGCTGCTCGGCCTCCTCTTCGCGCCGCTGCGCCAGGCGCTCCAGCGGCTCATCGACCGCCGGTTCTTCCCCGAGCGCTCGGCGGTGCGGCAGCGGCTCGTGGCGCTCGCCCGGGAGCTGCCGGCGCTCGGCAAGCTGCCGCTCATGGGGCGGCACCTGGTCGGCCAGCTGACCGGGATCTTCGGCATCGACTCCGCGTCGCTGCTGATCGCCACCCCGCAGGGCCAGCAGCTCGTCACCCTCGCCTCGACGCTCGTCGATTTCGAGGAGCAGTTCGACCAGTCGTTCCTCCTCTCCCCCGACGACCCCGGCATCCAGCTCCTCTGCCGGGCGGCGCGCCCGCTGCCCGCCCGGCAGCCGGCGGCGCACAGCGCCTCGATGGCGCAGCGCCTCCACCGCCTCGACGCCGAGCTCACGGTGCCGCTGCTCGCCCAGCAGCGGCTCGTGGGGCTCCTGCTGCTCGGCGAGAAGCGCGACCAGCGGCCGTTCACGAGCGAGGAGCTCGAGCTGCTCAACCTGCTCAGCCACCACGTGGCGACGGTCTTCGAAAACGCGCGGCTCTTCGAGTCGGCGACCTTCGAGGGGCTCACGGGGATCCTGCGCCGGGAGGCGATCCTCGAGGAGCTCGACCTCGAGCTGAACCGCGCGCTGCGCTACCACCGACCGCTCGCCCTCGCCCTCGCCGACCTCGACCACTTCAAGGCGGTCAACGACCGGCACGGGCATCTCGCCGGCGACCTGCTGCTCAAGCGCGCGGCGCAGGCGCTCGCCGCGCCGCTGCGCGCGACCGACGCGGTGGGCCGCTTCGGCGGCGAGGAGTTCCTGGTCGTGCTGCCGGAGACCGATCTCGCCGGCGCCGTCGCGGTGGCCGAGAAGCTGCGCCAGACGGTCGCCGACCTCGCGGTGGAGCTCGACGACGGCACCCTCCTGAAGGTCACCGTCTCGATCGGGCTCGCCGCCGTCGACGCCGAAGCGGAGTGGAGCCCGACCGCGCTCGAGCTGCTCGCCGAGGCCGACCGTGCGCTCTACCGCGCCAAGGGCGCGGGGCGCAACCGGGTCGAGGCGACGGGCGGCTGAGACGCCAGCGGGCGGGCCTCCCGCCGGAGACCCGCCCGCGGTCCGTTCGGTGTCCGGGGGGCCCGGCTACCAGGCGATGATCAGCCCGAGCGACACCTGCCCCTGACTGAAGTCGTCGTCGTAGTCGCAGCGGCGGTAGTGGCCGTGATAGCCGCAGTCCCAGCCGTAGTCGTCACCGATGTCGGTCCAGAAGCCGCGCCCCTCGAAGCGCAGGCCGATGTGCTCGGCATCGTCGAAGAAGACCTTGACGCCGCCGCCGAGGCTCACCGAGGCGCGCGTCTCGCTCCGCGCCCCCGGCAGCTTCGGATCGAGGACCCCGATCCCGCCACTCAGGACGAAGAACGGGCTCACCCGCCCGCTGTGCCCCTGGAAGAGAACGCCGACGTGGTAGTAGCTCACGTCCATCTTCGCGAAGCGGAGATCGGGACCGAAGAGCCCTTCGTCGAAGCCGAGGTCGGTGCGCTGCCGGTTGGCGAGCAGCTCGAGCTGCAGGCTGCGCGAGAGCGGGATGTCGAGGGTGAGACCGTAGGCGGCGCTGTCGTCGGCCTCCAGATCGGCCCTGACGAAGGCGAGATCCCGCCCGTCGAGCTCGCCGCCGAAGCGCCAGGAGACCGTCGGCGTGAGCTCGAAGCGGTACCCGGAAGCGGGCGGCTGCGCGAAGGCGGCGGTGGTGGCGCAGAGCGCCAGGACGAGAGGGACGAAGGTGCGTAGTCTCACGGGAACTCCTCCTTCCGGATCGAAATCGCGAGGGGCGATCGAGCTGCTGGCTCCGCCCGGAGAAGCATACGAGCAAGACCGGTGCCGGTTTCCACCCCCCTTCCGCGGCCCCGAAGAGTCCTCCCGGGGGGACGCCACCGTCCCCGCGTCGGGCAGGCCGCCCTCGCACCCGGCCGTGGCAGCGGCTATGATCGATGCTTGCGGCCCGCTTTCGGGCCCCGATACGAACCGATGAGCACCGCTACCCCGATCGAGGTTCGGCGCCACCCCGACGAGCGCCTCCTGGAGATCCGCTGGTCGGACGGCCACCTTTCCGAATACCCGTACAACGAGCTGCGCGGCTACTGCCCCTGCGCCACCTGCCAGGGGCACGCCCCCGCCGAGCTCGTCTTCCACCCTCCGAAGCGCCCGGTCGTGCCGCTCGACATCCAGCCGGTGGGCAACTACGGCCTCACCTTCCGCTGGTCCGACGGTCACGCCACCGGGATCTACCGTTTCGACCTCCTCCGCCGGCTCTGCCCATGCCCGGTCTGCCGGCCGGCGGGAGGTCCCGACCCGAAGGAGTTGCCGATCCGATGAGCCCCGTCCTGCTGCTCGCCGCCGCCCTGCTGCTCAACGACCCGCCCGCCACCGAGGCGGTGGGCAAGTCCCCCCGCGTCCGGTTCGAGACGAGCCAGGGGGTGATCGTGCTCGAGCTCGACGCCGCCAAGGCGCCGAAGACCGTCGAGAACTTCCTCCAGTACGTGCGCGACGGCCACTACGACGGCACGGTCTTCCACCGGGTGATCCCCGGCTTCATGATCCAGGGCGGCGGCTTCAGCGCCGAGATGCAGCAGAAGCCGACCCGCGCCGCGGTCCAGAACGAGGCCGACAACGGCCTGAAGAACCGCCGCGGCACCGTGGCGATGGCGCGCACCAACGACCCGCACAGCGCCACCGCGCAGTTCTTCATCAACCTCGTCGACAACACCTTCCTCGACTACCGCGGCAAGACGCCGCAGGATTGGGGCTACGCGGTCTTCGGCAAGGTGGTCGAGGGGATGGACGTGGTCGACGCGATCGCCAAGGTGAAGACCGGCAACCGCGGCCCGCACCAGAACGTGCCCGTCGAGGCGGTCACGATCACCAAGGCGACGCTCGTCACCCCCTGAGCGCACGGCTCCCGCACCGGGAGCTGTCCCGATGACGAAGAGGCCCGGCATCTCGCCGGGCCTCTCGATTTTTGAGGGTTGCAAAAAGGATTGGTGCCGAAGGCCGGACTCGAACCGGCACGGGTTGCCCCACACGCCCCTCAAACGTGCGCGTCTACCAATTCCGCCACTTCGGCATCAAAGAACCGCGAAAAGTCTACCAGCTTCCGGGACGGCGGCGCGGGCCGCCGTCCCGGTATCCCGAGGCCCTACTCGACCGGCGCGGGCGCGGAGACCGGGGCCGGCGCGGACTCCGGGGCCGGCGCCGGTTCGGAGGCCGGCGCCGAGGCCGGCGTAGCCGGGGCGGAGGCCGCCGCAGCGCCCGCCATCACCGACGTCCCGTGCGCCTTGCCCTGCAGGAGCGCGATCGCCAGCGTGGTGACGATGAAGGCGACGAACGCCCCCACGGTGAGCCGGTGGAGCAGGCTCGTGGCGCTGCGCGCGCCGAAGGCCGCCATCGAGCTGCCGCCGCCGAAGATGGAGAGGTCGGCGCCCTTGCCCTGCTGCAGCAGCACGACCAGGATCAGGAAGATGCAGACGACGACGTGGATCGTGTAGATGAGATAGATCACCGCGGGAAACCTCCGGAGCGGCGCCCTCAGGCACCGAGACGGGAGATGATATCGAGGAATCGCCCCGGGTCAAGGCTCGCCCCGCCGACGAGGAAGCCGTCGATCTCCTCCCGGGCGGCGAGCTCGCCGGCGTTCTCCGGGGTCACCGACCCCCCGTAGAGGATCCGGACGGCCGCCGCTGGGAAGCCGAGGGCGGCGAGCTGCCCGCGCAGGAAGGCGTGCGCCTCGGCCGCGAGCTCCGGGGTGGCCGTCTCCCCCGTGCCGATCGCCCAGACCGGCTCGTAGGCGACGGCGAAGCGCTCCGGGCGGCTCGCGAGCCCCTCGCGCAGCTGCCGTTCGAGCACCGCGAAGGTCTGGCCGGCGTGGCGTTCCTCGCGGGTCTCGCCGAGGCAGAGGAGCGGCTGGAGGCCGTCGCGAACCGCGGCGGCCACCTTCGCGGCGACCGCCGCGTCCCCCTCGCCATGGTCGCGGCGCCGCTCACTGTGGCCGCAGAGGACCCAGGTGCAGCCGGCGTCGGCGAGCTGGGCGCCCGCGACGTCGCCGGTGTGCGCCCCCTTCTCCGCGGCGTGGAGATCCTGCCCGCCCCAGGCGACGGGAGCGCCGCCGAGCGCCGCCGCCACCGGCGGCAGGAGCGGGAAGGAGGGGAAGAGCACGACCTCGGCGGCGGGCGCCGCCGGCAGCCCGGCCCGGAGCGCCGCGCAGTAGCGCTCGGCGTCGGCGCGGAGGAGGTGCATCTTCCAGTTCGCGGCGGCGAGCGGACGGCGGGCGCGCACGGCACTCACCCCTTCACCAGCGCCGCGACGCCCGGCAGCTCGCGTCCGGCGAGGAACTCGAGCGAAGCGCCCCCGCCCGTCGAGACGTGCCCGAGCCGCTCGGCCACCCCCGCCTGACGGGCGGCGGCCACCGTCTCGCCGCCGCCGATCACGGTGAAGCCGGGGCAGGCGGCGAGCGCCGCGGCGAGGGCGCGGGTGCCGGCGTCGAACGGCGGCTTCTCGAAGACCCCGAGCGGACCGTTCCAGAAGAGGGTCCGCGCCCGGCCGACGGCGGCGGCGAACGCCTCCCGGGTGGCCGGGCCGATGTCGACCGCGAGCATCCCGTCCGGCACCGCATCGGCGGCGACCGTCTCGTGCCGCGTCGGCGCCTCGAAGCTGTCGGTCACCACGAGGTCGGTGGGCAGGAGGACCTCGATCCCCCGCTCGGCGGCGCTCTCGAGGATCGCCTTCGCGAGCCCCAGCCGCTCGGTCTCGACGAGCGAGGCCTTCAGGTCGTGCCCCGCGGCGGCGAGGAAGGTGTTCGCCATGCCGCCGCCGACGAGCAGCAGGTCGAGCCGCGGCAGGAGGTTTTCGAGCGTGTCGATCTTCCCTTCGATCTTCGCCCCGCCGAGGAGCGCCGCGAACGGCCGCTCCGGCGTGCCGAGCAGCCGGGCGAGCGCCTCGACCTCGCGCACGAGCAGCCGGCCGGCGGCCTTGCGCGGCAGGTGCGGGAGCACCCCGGTGATCGAGGCGTGGGCGCGATGGGCGCTGCCGAAGGCGTCGTCCACGTACGCTTTCGCGTTGGCGGCGAGCGCCGCGGCGAACTCCGGCTCGTTCTTCTCCTCCCCCTTGTGGTAGCGGAGGTTTTCGAGCAGCACGAGATCGCCGTCGCCGAGCGCGGCGGCCGCGGCCGCGGCCGGCTCACCGATGCAGTCGTCGGCGAACGCCACCGGCCGTCCGAGCAGCTCGGCGAGCCGGTCGGCCGCCGGGCGCAGGCTGTACTTCGGGTTCCGCTCCCCCTTCGGGCGCCCGCAGTGCGAGCAGAGCAGCAGCCGGGCACCGGCCGCGGTGAGCTCGCGCAGCGTGGGCAGCGCCTCGACGAGCCGGGTGTCGTCGGTGACGCGACCCTCCTTGAGCGGCACGTTGAAGTCGACGCGGACGAGGACCGGCACCCCGCGCAGCGTGGCGAGGTCGAGATCCTCCAACGACAGGAGACGGGTCATCGGCGGGCTCCCTTCGGGCGGCATCGGTTGAACCCCCGGCCAGGCCGGGGGCGGCGGACATGCCGATTCTACCGGTCCCGGAGACGGGTTGGCCGCCTTCCCGAGGGTGTCGCGGGGCGCTTCCGGCACCGGATGGCCCCCGGCGCCGCCCTGTAGAATGGCCGGCCCATGCTGCGCCTCGGTTCGCTCGCCATCGACCCGCCGCTCGTCCTCGCCCCGATGGCCGGGGTGACCGACCGGGACTTCCGCCTCATCGTCCGGCGGCTCGGCGGCGTCGGCCTCGTGACGATGGAGTTCATCCCGTCGAAGGCGCTCGTGCTCGGGATCCGCCGCACCCTCGACCTGCTCCACTTCGTCCCCGAGGAGCGGCCGCTCGCGATCCAGATCTACGGCTCCGACCCCGCGACGATGGCCGAGGCCGCGCGGCAGGTCGAGGCGCTCGGCGCCGACGCCTGCGACATCAACATGGGCTGCCCGGCGAACAAGATCCTCAAGGGGTGCGCCGGCTGCGCGCTCATGGGCGATCTCGCCCGCGCCCGGGAGATCGTCGCCGCGGTCCGGCGGGCGATCGCGATCCCGCTCACGGTGAAGTTCCGGCTCGGCCTCGACACTGCCCGGCAGAACTACCTCGAGCTCGGCCGGATCTGCGAGGGAGAGGGAGCGCAGGGCGTCGCCCTCCACACCCGCACCGCGCGGCAGATGTTCACCGGCGAGGCGCGGGCCGCCTGGCCGGCGATCGGCAGGCTCAAGGAGACGGTGGGAATCCCGGTGATCGGCAACGGCGACATCCATACCCCCGCCGACGCGGCCGAGATGCTCCGGACGACCGGCTGCGACGGGGTGATGATCGGGCGGGCGGCGATGAAGAACCCGTGGCTCTTCCGCCAGACCGCCGCCCACCTGGCCGGCCGCGAGAGCTCCCTGCCGACCATCGCCGACCGGCGCTCGCTCATCGTCGGCCATCTGCGGGCGGTGGCCCAGCGCGAGCCGTCGAAGTTCGCGCTCCACAAGCTGCGCAAGTTCACCGGCTGGTACACCCACGGGCTGCCGAGCGGACGGCGCCTGCGCCAGCAGCTCCAGTCGCTCCCGGACGCCCAGGCCCTGCTCGCCGCCGTGGAGGCGTTCTTCGACTCGCTCGACGAGGCCGCCGCATGAGCGCGCCGCCGCCGCTCTGCTCGCTCGACGGCCGGATCGGGCCGCTCGCCGAGGCCCGGATCTCCCCGCTCGACCGCGGCTTCCTCTTCGGCGACAGCGTCTACGAGACGATGAAGGTGCTCGGCGGCCACCCGCTCTTCCTCCCCGCGCACCTCGCGCGGCTCGCCGCGAGCCTCGCCGGTTTCGAGATCCCGTGGCCAGAGGGGCTCGCGGCGGAGATCGCCGCGCTGCTTGCCGCCACCGGTCCGTTCGACGGCTCCCTCTACGTCCAGGTGACCCGCGGCGCCGCCCCGCAGCGGCTCCACCAGCCCGGGGCGCGCCTCACCCCGACCCGCTTCCTCCTCCCCGCCGCCTATGCGTTCCCCGCCGATCCGGCGGCGGCGCCGGGGCTCACTGCGATCACCCGCCCCGACTGGCGCTGGCAGCGCTGCGACCTGAAGACCACGGCGCTCGCCGGCTCGGTCCTCGGCGGGCTCGCGGCGGCGCACGCCGGCGCCGACGAGGTCCTCTTCGCGGGCCCCGGCGGGGAGCTGCGCGAAGGGGGGCACACGAACCTCTTCGTGCGCCACGGCGAGGTCCTCGAAACCCACCCGCTCGGCGCGGTCGTCCTGCCCGGGGTGACCCGCTCCCACCTCCTCGACCTCGCCGCCGGGCTCGGCCTCACCGTGGTCGAGCGCGCCCCGCGCCTCGCCGACCGGGAGGCGTGGCGGGAGCTGTTCGTCTCCGGCACCCTCACCGGTGTGCGCGGGGTCGTCCAGCTCGACGGCACCCCGGTGGGCGACGGGACGGTCGGCCCCTGGACCCGCCGGCTCGCCGCCGCCCTCGCGGCGCGCGAGCGGGCCGCAGCGGAGGAGGCGGGCTGATGGAGACGCTCCGGATCGAGGTCGAAGGGGCGCCGGAGGCCGCGCTCGCCGCGCTCGCCGCCGAAGCGGAGCTCTGGGGGGCCGGCTGGGAGGGGCACGCGCGCGGCGGCCGGCTCGACCTGCCCGTCCTCTACGGCCTGCGCCGCGGCCGGGTCCGGGGCGAGATCGCCCTCGCTCCCCGATCCGAGGACCCCGAGGCCGGCACGGAGATCGGCTGGCACCCGGGCGAGGCCGAGATCCACGTCCACCGTCCGGCGGTCGCCATCCTCCTGCTCGCCGCCGCCGCCGGCCTCGGTACCCTGCTCTGGCCGTTCTTCCCCCGCCTCATCCGGCTCCTGCCCGCCGCGCTCCTGCTCTCGCTCACCGCCTGGTGGCTCGTCGTCGCCCGCCTGCGCAACGCCGGCCCCCGCGAGTTCCTCGACGCCGTCCGCGCCCGGCTTGGCGGCGAGGCGGGGTGACGAGGCGGGCGCACCCGCCCCGGACCACCCTCGTCGTGGTACCCTGCCGCCCCCGGGAATCCCCGGCCCGCCGGTCGCGTTCTCGGGAGTGCGGGGTGGCCATCGCCACCCGCACCGGCTCTTTCACAACTGGGGGCGCACCGGTTTCGACGGGGAACAGGGCGGTTCGCGGGTGCGTGCCGAGCTAGCGCTCGTAAAACGGCACTTCACAACTGCCAACGACAACTTCGCCCTGGCGGCTTGATTGACCGCCACGTTCTGGCCATGGGCCCTCGTCCACGGCACGGGCCAGAGCGTCGCTAAAGTGGACCGAACGCCACGGTTGGCTCCGTACCGCGGCGGGATCGTCGAAACGTAGCTGGCGCCTGCGCCGGGGGCCTTCTCCCACTGCGCAGGGGCGATGACCTGAAACGAAGGCTACGCGCGTAGATGCTCGCGGGACGCGTTCTCCGGACGTGGGTTCGACTCCCACCGCCTCCACCATCAACCAACCGAACCAGCGACCGGCAGCCCCGGCGCTGGTTTGTTTTCTTTTGGGCGGCTCTCCGCCCTACCTTGGCGGCCGTCGTCCGGGAGGGCGCTCCTGGCGCCCGGCGCAGCAGCCGGCGGGGCGGTAGCCGGCGGCTTCGGCTGCGGCGCGGGTGGTGAAGGTGCGGGTGCAGTGGCGGCAGTCGTCGTGGGGGCAGCCGGGGAGGTGGTAGACGAAGGAGCGGGTGTTGCCGTGGAGGAGCGCTCCGGCGGCGGCCGGGGCCGGTGGTTCGGTTGTCGGCGTGAGGGGCCGCGTCCGCGCCCGCCAAGTCCAGGGGGGGATCGGGTCCGGATCGCGCCAGAGGCCGAGGCGTTCGGTGCGGGCGGCCTGTTCGGCGGCGGCGAGGGCGGGGTCGTCGGAGTACCGCTCGTAATGCCAGGCGAGGCCGCGCCGGACGAGCTCCCGGTTCACCTCGATCCCGCCGGCATGCAGCCGGACGAGAAGGCGGCCGTACCGGTCGGTGCCGCGGGTGTCGACCTCGACGAGCCGGCCGGCGGCGAGGCGGGCGAGCTCGCGCCGGGCCCGGTCGCCGAACGGCTGGCCGCGCTCGGGGGCGTCGATCCCGTCGAGGCGCGCTTCGATCTCCCGCCCGTCGAGCCGGAGCACGACCGAGTCGCCGTCGAGCACCCGCAGGCAGCGGGCCTGCGGCAGCGCCGCGCCGACGAGCCCCGCGGCCCAGAGGAGGATGGCGCCCGCGAGGGCGGCCGCCCGCCAGCTTCGCCGTACCCGGGCGGTGCTCATGCGGGCCGCTCCCGGCGGGCGTGGGCGAGGCCCTCTTCGAGGGTCGTGATCTCGCCGTCGAGCTGCCGCTCGTAGAGGGCGGCGAGGAGCCGGCCCATCTCCGGCCCCGGCGACAGGCCGAGGGCGAGGAGGTCGCGGCCGCGGACGAGGGGCGCCGGAGGAGCGCGATCCACCCCGAGCTCGCGGGCGCGGGCGAGGAGGCGGTCGCCTTCGGGGAAGCCCGCGAACGGGCGGGGCGAGCGCCCGGCGAGCACCGCGCGGGCGACGCGCAAGAGGCGGTCGAGACGGCCGGCATCGCGCGCGAGGCGGCGGATCGCGGCGTCGTCCGGCGCGGGGGCGACCGCGAGCAGCCGGGGCAGCTCGCGCACGAGGGGTACGACCTCGTCGAGGAGCGCCGTCTCGCGGGTCATCCGCCCGAGAAACGACCGGGTCGCCGTCGCGCCCGCTGCGCCGTCGCTCGCCGGCGCCGGGGCGCCGAGATCGTGGCAGAGGACCGCGAGGCCGACGACGAGATCCTCGCGGGCGTCGCCCGTCCGCTCGCGGGCGAAGGCGTCGAGGCTGCGGCCGGTGCGGGTGAGGAGGTCGCCCGCCGGAGATTCGTCCGCTGCCGCCGCGGTATCGGCGAACGCCCGGAGCTCGGGGAAGTGGGCGAGCCAGCCGGTGGCGGCGAGGAAGTCGAGACCGCGGCCGATCGCGATCCCGTGGAGGAGGAGCTTGCGCCACTCTTCGAAGACCCGCTCCGGCGCGAGCCCGGCCGGAGAGAGGGTGCGGCAGAGGGCGACGGTCTCGGGTGCCGGCGTGAGCTCGAAGCGCGCGATGAGCTGCATGCCGCGCAGCACCCGCAGCGGATCCTCGGTGAACCGGGCGGAGGTGTGCCGGAGCCGCCCGGCGGCGCAGTCGGCGCAGCCGCCGTGCGGGTCGAGGAGCTCGCCGCTCAACGGATCGAAGTAGAGGGCGTTGCAGGTGAAGTCGCGGCGCGCGGCGGCTGCGGCGATCGCCTCGGCGTACGTCCCCGCGGGATCGGGGGGCACCCCGACCCCGCCGTCCTCCCGGTGCGGGAGGACGAGCTCGAGCGGCAATCCCTTGACGAGCAGCACCTCGAAGGCGGCGCCGGCCCGCTGGGTGGCGGCCACCCCGCCCGCGACCCGCTCGAGCGCGGCGAGGTCGAGCCCGAAGACTTCGACGTCGAGATCGTTCGCCGCGAGCCCGAAGCGCGCGTCGCGCACCGCCCCTCCGGCCACGAGCGCCCGCCCGCCGGCGGCGCGCACCGCGCCGGCGATCGCGAGGAGCGCGGTGCGCAGTGCGGGGTCGAGCCCGGCGAGCAGCGGCACGCCCGCGCCGGCCGCCGCCGCATCCGGTGGCCGTCCGGCCCGCGTCCGCTGCCCGTCCCGCTCCACGCCGGTTCGCCTCCTCGTGGTGACGATCCTAGCGGAGCGTTGCCCCGGCGCCCGGCCGGACGAACCGGGTCCGCGGGGCTATTCCGGCCCTTCGTCGACGCCGAGCAGCGAGGTTGGTTCGAAGCGCGGCGAGGCGTCGTCGGCAGGATGGAGCTCGTCGAGCCAGAGCGCCGCGTCGTCGCGCTCGTAGACCAGGAACCGCCCGCGGAGATCCGGATCCTTCGCGCGGTGGTAGCGCAGGTAGATGTGCCGGTCGTCCACCCCGACGATCGCCACCTTCCCGGTGGCGTGCGACATGACGTACCGGGCCCGGCGGGCGAGGCCGGAGCCGATCCGCAGCGCCTCCCGGAAGATCTCCCACCCGCGGACGATCGGCACCGCGTACGGCTCGTTGCCGGCGGTCGGCCGGCCCTGGAAAAGGTAGTAGGGCGGGCAGCCGATGAACGAGAGCTCCCGGAAGAGGTCGCTCAGCACCCGGGGATCGTCGTTGATGCCGCGGATGAGCGGGCACTGGTTGACGCAGACGACGCCGCAGCGCAGGAACTGGTCGATCCCCTCGACGGCCGGATCGGTCAGCTCGCGCGGATGGTCGAAATGGGCCATCAGGTAGATCCGCTTGCGCGGCGTCGAGTGGGTGCGGAAGAGCTCCTGGAGGTCGGGGTCGTCGAGGAGCCGCCACGGGTTGAAGGCGGGCATCTTCGAGCCGATCCGGATGATGCGGACGTGCGGGATCGCCCGCAACGCCGCGAGGATCTCGCGCAGCCGCCGGGTGCTCATCAGGAGCGGATCGCCGCCGGTCAGGAGCACGTTGGTGACCGCCGGGTTGGCGGCGATGTAGCGGATCCCCTCCGAGACGTCGTGCGTGACCTCGTCGTTCTCGTCCATGAAGAGCCGCTTGCGGAAGCAGTAGCGGCAGTAGGCACCACACACCTCGTTGCAGAGCAGCAGCACGGTATGCGGATACTTGTGCTGCACGCCGGGCGCCACCGAGACGGCCGCCTCGTCGCTGGCGTCGAGCCGCCCCCAGTCGTGGAGCTCCTCCAGGCGGGGGATGATCAGCTGCCGGATCGGATCGTTCGGATCGTTCCAGTCGATCAGGCCGAGGTAGTAGTCGTTCGCCCGGAAGACGTAGCGCTGCGTGACCTCGCGCAGGGCTTCCCGCTGCTCCGGGGGCAGGCCGGAGACGTTCTCGATACGGTTGACGTACTGGATTCGGCGCGGAGACGTCGCCGTCTCCGCAATCGGGGGTCTGTTCGAGTGTGGCATGCGATCCTCCCGTGAGTCCGTGACACGACTCCCTCCGTCGCCGCGCCAGTCCTGCACTCTCGTGCTTGCCTCCGATCCTAGGGCACGCGAAGAGATCGCACAAACGCTGGAGACGCGCGCCTCCCGGCGCGACACTCAGCGGACTGCGGCGAGCGCGGTGGCGAGGGCGTCGTGGACGGCCGAATCGAAGGCGACGAGGAGGATCGTGGTCACCGCACCGGCGCTCGCGAGGTGGGCGCGCGCCTCGCGTACGGCGATCGCCGCGGCGCGATCGAGAGGGAAGCCGTAGACGCCGCAGCTGATCGCGGGGAAGGCGATCGTCGCGAGCCGGTGCCGCGCGGCGAGGGCGAGCGAGTTGCGGTAGCAGGCGGCGAGGAGCGCGTCCTCGCCGTGGCCGCCGCCCCGCCAGACGGGGCCGACGGTGTGGATCACATGGCGGGCCGGCAGGTCGAAGCCGGGCGTGAGCCGGGCCTCTCCGGTCGGGCAGCGCACCCCGGGGCGGAGCTCCGGAAGCGCCCGGCAGGCGGCGAGGAGGCCGGGGCCGGCGGCGCGGTGGATCGCCCCGTCGACGCCGCCTCCGCCGAGCAGCCGTTCGTTGGCGGCGTTGACGATCGCGTCGACCGCGAGGCGGGTGAGATCCCCGCGGTGGAGATGGAGACCGGGAGAGAACGGCTGCCGTTCGGTCATCGGTGATCTCCTCAGAGCGAGAACGCCGTCCAGACCCAGAGCTTCGTGGTCTCGGCGCCATACCGCCGCGCGTCGTAGCGCGCCGACTTCGCGCCGAAGGTGAGCCCGCTCTTCGGCCTCCAGAGCAGCTGCAGGTCGAGCTCACGGCCGTAGGAGGCGCTGCCGGTGCCGGCGGCGAAATCGTGCGCGGCGAGCGTCCAGCTCCAGGCACCGCGCTGGCCGTCGAGCTGGAGGTAGCGGTCGTCGAGACCGTCGATCGGCGTCGCCGTGAACCGGTCGGCCCAGCCGTTGAACTTGTGGAGGGTCGCGAGCGGGGTGTTGAACTGCCCCTTGCGCGCGCTGCCTTCGAGCCGTTCCCAGCCGGCCCGGGCCGTCCAGCCGCGCCACCCCCAGCCGGCGCTCGCGAAGAAGTAGCCGGCTTCGATCGGCCGCGGATTCTTGGCGGCATCGCGCTGCGCGGCCGCTTCGAGCTCCCAGAGGAACTGGCCGGCGGCGAACGTCTCGACCCCGCTCCACTCGGCGCCCCAGGTCAGGCTCGAGAGCGCGCGGCGGGCGGGGCTCTCGTAGTCGAGCCGCTCGGCGTGCAGCAGCAGCCTCCCGGCGCCCCCGAGATCCCCCTCGAGCGCGAGGAGGTGCCCGGAGAGCTCGTCGGTCGCGCGGTTGATCCGTTGCACGCTTTCGAGGAAGGCGTAGGAGAGCTTCCACTGCGCGCCGAGCGGAGCGCGCACGCTCAGGCCGTCGAAGCTCTGGCCGTGCTGCCGCCAGCCGACGTTGCCGACAAAGCGCTGGTCGCCAAAGAGGAGCTCGTCACGCCCCGCCTGCACGGTGATGCCATGGCCCTGCCAGCGCACGAAGGCGCGATGGATCGCGGTGCCGTCCGGATCGCCGATCAGCGGCCGGCCGAGGACGCCGTTGTTCGCGCTTCCGAAGCCGCCGTTGGCGTACTCGTCGGCGCCGACCACGCTCACGTCCTCCAGCTCGAGCCGCACCTGCCAGCCCCGGAATTCGCCGGTCTCGAAACCCACCGCGCTGCGCAGCGTGGTCGCCGCCGCCGGCCGGGTGAAGGCGTCGTCGTCAACCTGCTCGAACCGGAGCCGGAAGTCGGCGATCAGCCGCGAGTTGCGAAGGGCCTCGCCGAGCGTGAACGACGGCGCCTCCTCGGCGCGGGCGGCGATCGCCGTGACGAGAAGACAGAGAACGAACAGCGAACCCGGAATCCGGCGCATGGCGCTCCTCCTGCCGAAGAGCCTAGCCCGGGCGCGGCGGTCTCTCCATGACCATGGTCAGCCGGTGGTGCCGGGGACGGCCGGCGGTCATCCGCCCGGGGCAGACCGTAGAATCGTACTGCCGTGTCCTCTCGCCCGCTGCCGCCCCTGCCCGGTGTCGATCCCGCCACCGCTCCCGCGCCCGGCGATCCGGATTATCCGGCGTGGGTCGAGAGCGTCGCGATCTCTCCCGAGGGGATCGACCGCACGCTGATCTGGGCGAGCCTCCACCGCACGCCCGCCGCGCGGCTCGCGGCCCTCGAGCGCGCGGTCGCCGACCTCCTGGAGCTCTCCGGTGGACGCTACCCCGAGATTCGGTGAGCTCCTGAGGCTGCTCGCGCGTCATGGCGTCGAGCACGTGGTGGTCGGAGCGACGGCGGCGGTGCTCGCCGGCGCCCCGATGACCACCTTCGATCTCGACGTTGTCTTCGCCCCCAATCCCGAGAATCGTTCCCGGCTGCTCGCCGCGCTCGCCGAGCTCGACGCGGTCTACTGGGATCCGCTCGGACGCCGACTCCGCCCGGACGCCGACCGGCTGGAGACCCTGCGCCACCACCAGCTCGAGACCCGCCTCGGGCGGCTCGATCTGATGCGCGAGATCGGCCGGGCGCAGGGCTGGCCCGAAGTGCGCGCTCGCTCCCATGCGGTGCGGCTCGGCGACCTCACCGAGCGGGTTCTCGATCTCGAGGCGGTGATCGAGAGCAAGGAAGCCGACAACCGCGAGAAAGACCGCGCCGCCCTGCCGCTCCTGCGCGAGACGCTCCGCCTGCGCCGGGCACGGGACGGCGGCTGAGGGTCACCGCTCGCTTCGATCCGAACCAGGCGGACGTCGTCCGTTCGCCGGGTGCCGGACGAGGGCGACCCTTCACCCTGGCGGAACCACGCGATAGACCAGAGAGGCGCCCGAGAGCTCCCGGGCCACGGGCTCGAAGAGCGCCGGCCGCTGCTCCATCCAGTACAGCTCCGGCACCGCGGTCGGCGGGAGTACCACCACGTATTCGATGCCTTCCTCTCGAAGGCGCCGCGTCCAGGCTCGGCCGTCGAGCTCGTGGAAGGCGAGCACGGGCGGCCGGTAGTCGATGACCGTGCCGTCGGCGGTGACGGGAATGTAGAAGAGCTCGTTCTGGAGTCGCGACCCCAGCAGCGGGTAGCGGTACCAGTTGTGCCCGATCCCGTCCCAGCCGGCGGTCACCGCGATTCGCAGCCCCGCTTCGCGATCGAGGAAGCGCCACGCGGGCCAGCTCGCCGCATAGATGGAATCGAGCGGATGGAGATCGAACTCCCGCCCGGAGGCCGCGGCGGCGTAGAAGGGATAGCGGAGGGCCGTCCGCAGATCGTGGCCCACACGCGCCAACCCGGAAAGCGCGAGCACGACGACCAGGAGCGCGGCCAGACGCATCTGCCGTCCGTGCAGAAGGCGCACGAGGAATGCCGAGAGAAGGCCAACGGCCAGGATGACCAGCAGGAGGATGGCCGCCCCGACGCGCCCTGTCGGCCCGAAGCCGAGCGGGAAGAGCGCGAACAGGGAGAGAACGACTGCACCGGCGAGCCCGAGATCGACATGGTCGCGCTCTGCCGGTGTCGTGAGCAGCGCGAGTGCGACCAGGGCCGGACCGAGGAATCGGCCGACGCTCGCCCACCAGATGATGCGTTCGGCACGGAACGCCGGGCTGGCAAGGGGCGCGATGGTCAGCACCGCACAGACCAGCAGGAAGACCGCGGGCCATCGCAGCGCCGGGCGGCGCCGGAGGTCGATCAGCCCGAATCCCGCCGCCAGGAGAACGAAGACGCCTCCGAGGCCGAGATTGAGGTGACTCCAGTCCGCTTCCAGACGGCCGGCAAAGAGTCCCCGGAGCAGCTCGCCAACGGACGGATCGCGGGTCTGCTCCGGCAGCAGGGCACCCTCCAGCAACAGGGTGAGCTCGTGGCTGCCCGGGAAGGTACCGAGGAACGGTACGGTCACGGTCAACGGAAAGAATGGAGAGCCGGTTCTGGCCCAGGTTCGCAGGTAGGGCCAGACCCCAACCGCGACCACGAGGGCGAGCAGGCTGGCTAGCCAGAGCGCGCGAGCGCGCCGGGTACGGTCTTTGAGCAGCGCGACGGAGACGACGAGCAGCACGAGCCCGAGATAGATGAGAGCGGAGAACTTCGTGGCGACGGCTGCGCTGAAGGCGAGCGCACAGCCGAGGTAGTCACCGGCAGCCGCACCGCGGAACAACCGGATGACGAACCCGGCCCCCAACGCGAAGAGCGTGGTCGTCGCGAGATCGGCATAGGCTGCCGTGACTTGCGCGAGCATCCCCGGCGTCGAAAGGACGACGAGGGCCACCAGCAGCGCCCGCTGCGGGGAGCCTCCCAGGTTCCGGGATGCCGTGTACGTGCCGAGGCCGAGCCCCAGCCAGAGGATGAACCCGAGGATCGGAACGAGGCCATCGCCGCGAACCGGCAGCATGGCCCACGCCCAGAGCACGTCCGCGCCCGGCGGAAACCAGTCGTAGTAGCCCCAGGCGTCCGGCGCCGGGGTGGCGACGAAGCCGCCCGCCTGTATCCAGATCCCCGCGCGGACCAGGTGATAGGTCAGAGCATCCCAGGCAAGCGGAGGCGCTGCCAGCGCGCGCAGCAGCCTCGCTACGCCCACGATGGCAACCCCCAGACCGAGCCAGCGTGCGTATCCGGGTTCGCAGATCAGCTCGACGAGCCGCCTGCCGTCGGCCCGGAGCCGCTGCCAGGGCTGCGGCCTCCGCCCCAAGGCCGTGTGCACCGCGGCTGCCAGGAGGCCCCACGCAGGCAGCACGCAGCCGAGCCGGAAGCAGCCGACGGAGGCCGCGAGCCAGAAACCGACGAGGAGCGCGGCGACCCCGATGACCAGAGCCGCCGACCATCGGGTCGAGGTCGGCGCTTCGGGAAAGAGCCGGTCGGCGAGGAGATACGAGGTCCAGGCGAACGCCAGGGCGAGGCCAACGGCGGCGAACGAACCCAGGAGGAGTCCGAAACCTGCCATCACCGGGTCCCTACCGCCAGCTCTCCGCGCACGGCGTGACGGCGCACGGTCGTCCTTGACTCCGACCAACGGCTGCGCTCACGCGCCGCCTCGTCACGAGGGGTGGGAGCTGCCCGTTTCACGCTGCGCCAGTATGCACGGGGGCGGGTGGCAGTCAAGGGTGCGGGCGGGAGCATCCGGAGCGGTGGACAGCGGGCATGGCTGACGCCGGCCGCCCCGGCCTATCGACGACACGCCCCGGCCTCCTCGCGGAGACCGGGGCGCGGAAAGAGACGGGCCGTGGCGCCGGCGGCTACGGGAGGAGCTTGCGCTCCTTGGCGGCGCGTTCGAGCTCGTCGCGGAACTGCGGCGCCGCGATGCCGATGAGGGCCTCGGCGCGCTGGCGGAGGTTCCGGCCGAAGAGGTTGGCGACGCCGTACTCCGTGACCACGTAGTGGACGTCGGCGCGGCTCGTGACCACCCCGGCGCCCTCCTTGAGGACCGGCGCGATGCGCGACAGCGCGCCGCCCTTGGCGGTGGCGGGCAGCGCGATCACCGGCTTGCCCCCCTTCGAGCGGGCGGCGGCGCGGATGAAGTCGACCTGACCGCCGAAGCCGGAGTAGATCTGGGTGCCGATCGAGTCGGAGCAGACCTGCCCGGTGAGGTCGACCTCGACCGCCGAGTTGATCGCCACGAGCCGCTCGTTCTGGCTCGCGATCACCGGGTCGTTGACGTAGTTGACCGGGTGCGACTCGATGAGCGGGTTGTTGTCGAGGAACGAGTAGAGCCGCTCGCTGCCGAGGGCGAAGGTGATCACCACCTTCCCCTGGTGGAGCGTCTTGCGCGTGCCGGTGACCACGCCGCGCTCGATCGCCCGCATGCAGCCGTCGGAGATCATCTCGGTGTGGACGCCGAGCTCGAGGGGGCCGTCCATCGCCTCGTAGACCGAGTCCGGGATGCCGCCGATCCCCATCTGCAGGGTGCAGCCCGGCTCGATGAGCGAGGAGACGTGCCTGGCGATCGCCCGCTCGACGTCGGTGGCCGGCGGCGGCACGAGGGTGGGAAGCGGCTCGGTGGCCTCCACGATCGCCGCCACGCGGCTGACGTGGATGAAGCTGTCGCCGAGCACCCGGGGCATCTTCTCGTTGACCTGCACGATCACCGTCTCAGCCGCCTGGCAGGCCCCCTTCGAGGCCAGCGTCTCGATGCCGAGGCTCATGAAGCCGTGCTCGTCGGGGCGGGAGACCTGCACCATCGTCACGTCGAGCGGCACGATCCGCTGCTCGAAGATGCGCGGGATCAGGTGGAGGAAGATCGGCGTGTAGTCGGCCCGCCCGTCGTTGACCGCCTTGCGGTCGGCGGGGCCGACGAAGAGCGAGTTGTGGCGGAAGCTCTTCTCCATCCCCGGCGCCGAGAGCGGATCCTGCCCGAGCAGCAGCACGTGCGAGAGCGTCACGTTCTCGAGCTCGTCGTGCCGCTCGGCGAGGGCCCGGATCAGGGCCCAGGGAATCGCGGCGTTGCCGCCGTAGTAGACGTGATCTCCGCTCTTGATCAGCGCCACCGCCTCGGCGGGGCTCTTGAGCTTGCGCTTGTAGTCGTCGAGCCAGTTCATCCCCGGTTCCCCTTCTCCAGCGCCTCCGCCAGCCCGACCACCGGGATACCCAGCGCCGAGCCCGCGGTCGCGTTGACCATCTTGCCGTTGGCCATGTAGATCCCCTGCGCCAGGCCCGGATCCGCCGCCAGCGCCTTCTCCAGCCCCAGCTCGGCGAGCCGCACGAGGTAGGCGTGGGTGGCGGTGGCGAGGGCGCGCGAGGCGGTGCGCGCGATGCTCGCGGTCATGTTCGGAACCGCGTAATGGACGACGCCCTGGTAGATGTAGGTCGGATCGGCGAGCGTCGTCGGCCGGCTCGTCTCCACGCAGCCGCCCTGATCGATCGAGACGTCGAGGATCACGCTCCCCGCCTTCATCCCTTCGACCATCTTCTCGGTGACCACGAACGGCGCCCGGTCGCCGGGGATGAGGATGGCGCCGACCACCACGTCGGCCACGGAGGTATACCGCTCGAGCCTCTCGAGCCCGGCGATCGCGGTGACCACCCGGCCCTCGGAGTCGGCGTGGATCCGGGCGAGCTTCTGGAGGTCGTGGTCGACGACGATCACGTGGCAGCCGCAGGCGGTCGCCTGCCGCGCCGCCGCGTGGCCGACCGTCCCGGCGCCGAGCACCAGCACCGTCGGCGGCGGCACACCCGGCACGTGGCCGATCAGGATGCCGCGCCCGCCCCTCTCGGTCTGGAGGTGGTGGGCGGCGACGTGGATCGCGAGCTGCCCGGCCATCTCGCTCATCGGCCGCAGTGCCGGCAGACAGCCGGCGGCGTCACGGATGATCTCGTAGCCGACCAGCGTCGCCCCGAGCTCCATGAGCGCCCGCACCCGCTCCTTGGGCGCCACCGCGAGGTGGTGGAACGAGCAGATCGTCAGCCCCGGGCGGAGCAGCGGGATCTCGCTCTCGGCGACCGCCCCGACCCGGCAGACGATGTCGGAGCGCCGGTAGACCTCCTCGGCGCTGTAGACGATCTGCGCGCCGGCGCGCTGATAGTCGCCATCGGAGAAGTGCGCGGCGACTCCCGCACCCGCCTCGATGAGGACGGTATGACCGAGCTCGACCAGCCGGTTGGCCAGGAAGGGCGTGAGGCCGACGCGATGTTCGTGGGGCTGTGATTCCCTCGGAGAACCGATGACCATGACGGGACTCCCCTCTCGAAGCGGGCGCACGCCGTCCACCCGTGCGCCGGGCGGGGGAGCGGCGCCCCGATGCTTGCCGCCGGAACAGTATGTGAGGGTGGTCCCACTGTCCCGACGCCGCGGGGGGGCGGGGTGGCTCACCCGCTCGGGTAGGGCGGGAAACGCGGCCACGGCGCGATCCCGAGAGTTGACACCTTCGCCACGCGGCCGCTAACGTGCCGGGCCATGCCTTTCGCCGCGGCTCTCCAGCGCTCTCGGGCCACCCCGGCCGGAACCGCCACGGCGGGGGTGCCGCCGGGGCCGGGAGCCGCCTGAGGCTGCCTGCAGGCGCGCAGACCCCGGCCCCGCTCCTCGAGTCAGGATGCGGGGCTTCTGCTATCCAGGCCATGAGAACGAACGCACCCGATCACGACCCCGCCCCCCGGCCCGCCGCCGGCGACGGCGCGGTGACGGTCTTCGCGCCGGCGAGCATCGGCAACCTGGCGGCGGGCTTCGACGTGCTCGGCGTCGCGCTCGCGCCGCTCGACGGCGAGCCGTGGGGCGACTTCGTCACCGCGGCGCCGGCGGCGGCCGACGAGCTGCGCTGCCGCGGACCGTTCGCCGCGCGCCTCCCCGCCGATCCGCGCGAGAACCTCGTCTGGCGCGCCCGGGAGGCGGTCGCCCGCCGGCTCGGCGCGCCGCTGCCGCCGCTCGCCCTGACGCTGCACAAGGGGCTGCCGGTCGCGAGCGGCCTCGGCTCGAGCGCCGCCTCGGCGGTGGCCGCCGTCGTGGCGATCGACGAGGCGCTCGGCCGGCCGCTCGGCGACGCCGGGCGCCTCGCCGCCGCCGCCGAGGCCGAGGCCAGCGCGAGCGGCGCGATCCATCTCGACAACGTCGCGCCGATCCTCTTCGGCGGCGTCCGTCTGATCGCCGGCGACGCGGGGCCCCGGGAGCTGCCGTGGCCCGACGACCTCCGGTTCGTGCTCCTCCTGCCCGAGCTCGCGCTGCCCACCCGCCAGGCCCGGGCCGTGCTGCCGCCCGCGGTGCCGCTCCCGCTCGTCGTCGCCCACGCCCAGAACCTGGCGACGCTCGTCCACGCCCTCCACGCGGGCGAGAGGCCACTGCTCGCCGCGAGCCTGCGCGATCTCCTCGTCGAGCCCCACCGGGCGCCGCTGGTGCCGGGCTTCGCGGCCGTGCAGGCGGCGGCGCGGGAGGCCGGGGCGCTCGGCTGCAGCCTCTCCGGCGCCGGCCCGGCGCTCTTCGCGGTGGCCGCGGCTGCCCACGCCGCGGCGGTGGGCGAGCGCGCGGCGGCGGCCTGGCGGCGCGCGGGGATCGCCTGCCGGATCCGCCTCTGCCGGGTCGATCCCCACGGCGCCCGCCGGGTGGAGGGCTGAGCGTGGAGCTCGTCTCGACCCGTGATCCCGGCCGCCGCGCCTCGTTTCTCGAGGCGGTGGTCGCCAACGTGCCGGGCGACGGCGGCCTCTTCGTCCCCGCACGGCTCGCGCCGCTGTCGCCGGCGACGATCGCCACGCTCCTCGCGATGCCGTGGCCGGAGCGGGCCACGGCGCTCCTGGCCGAGCTGCTCGGCGACGAGCTCGCGCGCGACGAGATCGCCGAGCTCACCGGCGCGGCGTTCGACTTCCCCGTGCCGCTCGTCCGCCTCCCCGACGGGCTCGCGGTGCTCGAGCTCTTCCACGGGCCGTCGCTCTCGTTCAAGGATTTCGGCGTCCGCTTCCTCGCCCGTCTCCTCGCCCTCCTCGCCCGGCGGGAGGCGGCGGCCGGTCGCGCGCCGGGGCTGCGCACCGTGCTCACCGCCACCAGCGGCGACACCGGCGCCGCGGTGGCGCTCGCCTTCCACGGCCTGCCCGACCTCCGCGTCGCGGTGCTCTACCCGCGCGGGCGCATCTCGAACCGCCAGGAGCGGCAGATGGCGACCCTCGGCGGCAACGTGCGCGCCTTCGCCGT
>Ga0116147_1000042_pt1 | contig 142237 bp, 136 predicted proteins | sample AD_JPNHG3_MetaG_FD_89749 | JGI IMG/M metagenome (GOLD analysis project Ga0116147, IMG submission 89749) | Active sludge microbial communities of municipal wastewater-treating anaerobic digesters from Japan - AD_JPNHG3_MetaG | ecosystem: Engineered > Bioreactor > Anaerobic > Digestate | place...
ATATTTAATCCTTTGCTTACAGAGTGGCTTATAGAATATAATTTCAAAAGACCTCATGAATCATTAAAATATCAAACGCCTTTTGATTTCTTTTTTCAGAACAAAAAGTGTTACCTATGTACCCTACCTGTACATCCCCGCGTCCACATTCATTTTACTCCCACTTCCAGTTCCTGGCTGAATATGCTTGAATGCTGATTCTCCAAAATTATATTCAAAAGAATCCGTCGGGGTTCATTCAAAAATGTCAAAGAGTTGATTATGGCTATTAAACAATATATTGAGTCTAATAACCAGAATCCAAAAGTATTTGTCTGGACCATTATGGTAGATAGCATTATGACAAAAATTTCCAAATGTAAAAATCTGTTGGAGACACTACACCAGTTTCTATCTGAATAACAGTAAATTTGCATATCAGAAAATCTTGTGTATAATTTTATTGTGGATTAAGTTGCCGGGATGGTGGAATTGGCAGACACGTACGTTTGAGGGGCGTATGCTTTCCAGCGTGGGGGTTCAAATCCCCCTCCCGGCACGAACAATAAAATAACGGAGTATAGAAAAATGACAAAAACACCCTTATGGGAAGATATACTGTTAATACTTGCAATATTTATGCTCTGGCCTGTAATACTCAGACAACCACCCTTAATTTCTAATATATCCTTATTTTTTTCTTTTTGTATAGCCGGAATTATATTAATAAGAAGGATAAAAAGATTTCAACGCCACAGCCCTGAGAAAATTGAAGCAAAAAAAACAATACATCATTAGAATTCTTTTTTCTTTCGCAATACTCTTTACGATACTCAGTATTGCATGGATAATTATGCCTTTCAATAGAGCAACAATTCTATGGGAAAAGGGATATCACGATAAAGCATTTTCATCATGGCAAAGTGAAATTCTTCACAGAAACGATATAAACTCCTATCAAAAACTTATAGAGGCGTACATAAGCATTGGAAAATATAACGAAGCAGAGCAATTTACAAAAAGAGCATTGACTTATTACCCAAACTATGTTAATTTTTATTTTTATTATGCAATGATAAATTTTTACAGAGGCAACTATAATCAAAGTTTTTCTTATACAGAAAAGGTTATTGAAATGAATAAATACTTCCCGGAGGTATATCTTTTGAGAGGTATGATAATGGAAAAACTTAATCAACACGAGCAAGCAAGAAATGAGTTTATAAAAGAGGTGAATAATAATCCAGGTAACCGCCTTGCATGGGCAAAATTACGGGAGTTTAAAAATGCGAATTATTAAATCCTTTGCTGCAATGTTATTTTTATGCAGCATGGTTTTTGCGCAAGAAAATGGTCTTGTCAAACATATTTCATTTTTTTCATCTCTTCCAGAAAGAGTTTCTGGGACATCATCGTGTATAACAGCAGCGAATTATATAGAAGCATCGCTTCGTTCAGCGGGAATAAAAAATATACAAAAGGAAAAATTTAATGTTGTTATACCTGTTCAGGAACACGCCGAAATTATATATGGAAATAAAAAAATCCCTCTCGAATCTCTATGGCCAAACTCTATAAGAACATGCACAACTCCTCAAGAAGGCATAACCGGCAATCTTTTATATTGTGATAAAACCGGGCTCAAATCATTATCTGGCAAAGATATATCAGGAAGCATAGTTGTTATGGATTTTAATACTGATAATCTTTGGCTTGATATATCATCACTCGGCTCAAAGGCAATTGTATTTATTGAACCACAGGATACCAGCAGAGCAGAAGCAGAAAAGAAATTTGTATCAGTCCCCTTAAATGTCCCAAGATTTTTCCTTAAAAAACAGTATGCTTCAGAGATCCTTAAACTTGCGTCAGAAAATAAACAAATATTACTTTCAGCGAAAGTATCATGGGAAAAAAAGGATTCATATAATATCTATGGAGCAATTGAAGGAACTGATCCTGAACTAAAAAAGGAAATTATAATAATACAGAGCTTCTATGATTCAATTAGCGTTGTGCCAACAATTGCCCCAGGTGCTGAATCATCCTGTGGAATTTCTGCGCTTCTTGAACTCGCGGATTATTTTTCAAATAACCGTCCCAAACGTACCATTATTTTCCTTGCGACATCAGGTCATTTTCAGTCATTAAAAGGAATCTCATCATTTATATCTGAACACATGAGAATAACCCCACAATTTAAGGCAAAACTTAAAAGACCCATTGAACCTAAATTTGTTTTCTGCCTAGATCTTACGAGTCAATCAGATGAGATAGGACTCTGGCATAATACGTATGAATTTAACTACCAGAGATTTCTTGCACCCTTCGCGAAGAAACTTATCGAAACAGCAAAAAGGGAATGTAAAAAATATGGATATAGCGAAGAACAAAGTATAGTAAATGGAGTAAGCCCTGAAAAAGGAATAGGATGGAGAAATTTCCTTCCCGAGGTAATAAAAACAGAAGGCGAAATAATAATGCTGGCAGGATATCCTGCAATTTCATTTATCACAGTTAATGATTCAAGAAAATACATAGATACACCATTTGATACAAGAGAAAATGTAAAAATTGAAAATATTCAGAAACAGTTTAATCTAATCAGATCAATGGTTTCACTCGCGACAAATGATAAAGAATTCTTCTATGGCAGCGAAATGAACATTAAGGATAAATTCGGTATTCTGACTGCAAAGGTTGTTAAATTCGACCCAAGAAAAAGTTTTGTTCCAAACGAGCCAATTGAGAACGCACTTGTAATACCAAGAAAACAGTATATGGCTGTAAATACAATCCCCTATCAAAAATCTTTCTTTGGAGTAAGAGCGGATATTATAGAAATGACGAATAAAAATGGGGAAGCGGATATACTTGGATGTTCAGTTGGATCCAGTTTTCTTTTACAGGCATACTCAGTAGATACCCAATCAGGTGATATCTACATGGCGCCTGATTATGGTATCAATGGAGAAGAACAATATCCAAATAGGGTATCCCTTGATACACTCAGTAAAAAGTGGATGATTGTACTTTTCAATTGCAAGCCAATAAATCTAATTGGCTTAATAGACCCCCAATATCTGACATCCATAAATCGCCTTGATATCTTTGATCTTTCAAATAGTTTACCCGAGGCATATTCATACTTTCTTGAAACATATGATAGTCCGCCGTGGAAATGGAGTTCCTACAGTGAGCCATGCGGAGTTGCTTTTGGAAAACCTAATACATACATAAAAATTGCAGGGGAATCTGGTCCACTCGGAATAAGAATTTTGCTCTTAAATTCAGAACCAACAACAGAATCACAAGAAAAAGCCGAAGGTCTTGGGTTTCCCGTAAGCACAACCAATATTATTGAAAATCTTCAGTATCAAGCCGCAAAAGATATGGCCATACTTGATGGATACAGAGTAGCAAACTTCAAAAGATATAACATTCGAAATGAACGACTGGATGCCTTACAAGAACAATCAAAACAATTCCTTACCCTGGCAGAAAAAGCCAAACAGGAATTAAACTGGGATGCTTTTCTAAGTTATTCAAGGCAATCCCAGGCAATAGAATCACGCGCATATCCAGATGTAAAAAGTACTGCAAATGATGTCGTTAAGGGTATAATCTTCTATTTCCTTTTACTTCTACCTTTTGCTTATTTTGGCGAAAGACTATTCTTTGGTTTTCCAAAACTTGAACAAAGAATTGCAGCTATGACATTTATCTTTGTTTTAATATATCTTATTATGAGGGTGGTACATCCAGCATTTAAACTAACAAAAGCTCCAGAAGTAATACTCCTTGCTTTTATTGTACTTTCGCTCTCAATCGTAGTTATATCAATAATCGCATCAAAATTTGAAGAACAGATGCAGCGACTTAAAAGAGAAGGTGCAAAAGTATATCAAACCGATGTAGGAAGAATTACTGCAACAGGAACTGCATTTTCCCTTGGTGTGGCAAATATGAAAAGAAGAAAGATAAGAACAATACTTACAGGAATAACACTGGTACTTTTGACATTCACTGTCCTTTCATTTACATCAATAAAGTCCTATATGAAGTTTAATCAGGTATTAAGATCAAATAAACCTCTTTACAATGGTGTTCTACTCAGAGATAGGTCGTGGAATCCTCTTCAGGAGGTTGCATATAAATATGTTATTGATGATTTTCAAGGACATGGTGTAATCTCACCAAGATATTGGTATATAAATGAAGAACTCGAAAATAAAACAGCAGTTGAGATAAAAAATGGATCAAAAACCTGTTATGCTTCTGGGCTGCTCGGACTTACCCATGCAGAAAAAGATATTACACAGTTAGATAAATGTTTGATTGCTGGTTCCTGGATAGATGACGAGGATTATAATGTTATTATACTTCCTGATAAACTTGCAGGTGATATTGGGATAACCAGTAGTGATGTTGGAAATTCAAATGTTGTAATATTTGGACAAACATACCTTGTAAAGGGTATATTCGATTCTGAGAAAATGAGCAAGATTAAAGACCTCGATGATGAATTTCTTACACCTGTTAATTTTGCATCCCTGCCTTCAAAGGAACTCGACAAACTCAAAATGGAACAAAAAGCCCAGATATTTTCTTCTGTTGAAAAGCTTGAAAGTTTTATTCATGTAGAGCCATCGAATATTCCAATCGTTCCTGTAAAAGCAACAAAAGATTTTAAGGGAACACTTCAATCTGTTGCTGTTAAATTCTATGCAGGTGAGGACGTAAAAAAACTTGTTGAGTCCTTTATATCTAAACTCGCAGCGATACTTTTTGTCGGAGATCAGGATAGAGTTACCGTATACAGCAGCATCGGACTCACATCTCTTTCTGGACTCTCCAACCTCATAATTCCTATTCTAATTGCTGCTATGATTGTCTTAAACACGATGCTCGGCTCTGTCTACGAACGATTGCGAGAAATTGGAACATATAGCGCAGTAGGGCTTGCACCAGTACATATTGCAGCCCTTTACCTGGCAGAATCTGGAGTATATGCTGTTCTCGGTGCAGTTGGGGGATACCTGCTTGGTCAGATAGTAACAAAATTTCTTATAGTAACAGGCCTTCTTCATGGCCTTGTTCTTAATTATTCTTCTCTTTCTGCTGTTTTTGCAACGATAATAATTATTATCACAGTATTACTCTCAACCATATATCCTGCAAGAAAAGCATCTCAGATGGCAGTACCTGATGTTACAAGACGCTGGATACTACCAGAGCCAAAAGGGGATAAATGGATTTTTGAATTTCCTTTTACAGTTAGTGAAACAGAAGTAATAGGCCTTTCAACGTTCTTAGCAGAATATTTTAATTCATATCAGGATGTATCTCTCGGGAATTTTTATACAAGCGGCACTACCTTTTCTGTAGAAAAATCATCATCTGGAAAGCATACATACATTATCACAACAAATGTTGCACTTGCACCATTTGATCTTGGTGTAACACAGCAGGTTAAGATAATAATGAATCCACTCGGTCAATATAACTTTTATACAATAAATCTTGAAATTACCCGATATAGCGGTGAATCATCCGATTGGAAACGTCTTAATAGAAGGTTTCTCGATGGTATAAGAAAACAGTTTCTTGTCTGGCGAACTGTTGGTATAGACATTAAAAAGGACTACGAGAAACAAGGACTATCACATCTGGGACTATCTCTTTCATAACAAGGGAAAACAATGGCTGATAAATCAATTTCTGATTTCAAACCAGAAATCCAGGAAGCATTTCAGGAAGGATTTGGATTAAAAACAATAATTGCTGCATTATTTGTTGGCTTTATTATGCTGCCTGGGGCTATATACCTTGGCCTCATCACAGGCAGTGGACTTGGTGGTGCAGCACAGTGGGTTACTGTTATTCTTCTTGTTGAAATAGCCAAAAGATCTTTTATTCCATTGAAAAGACAGGAAATATACATTCTTTATGTACTTGCAGGAAGTTTAGTTGGCGGTAGCGTAGTACTGGGAACATCAGGTCTTGTTATACAGGGCGGAGCATTCGGAGAATTGATATGGCGACAGTATTTTGTGCAATCTCATTACGCGCAATCATTTGGCATATCAGATAAAATTCCACCATGGGCAGTACCTCAGCCAAATTCTGAAGCAATCTTTAGAAGAACGCTTTTCCATCATGATTGGTTAAAACCAGTCATAATCACTGTTATCTTCGCATTTCTTATCAGAATAACTCAGTTCACTCTGGGCTATGTAATGTTCAGGATAACAAGTGATAAAGAAAAACTCGCTTTTCCAATGGCACCGGTTGCAGCAGAAGGAGCAACAGCCCTTGCAGAATCATCAGGAAAAAAAGAAAGCTGGAGATGGAGAATATTCAGTATTAGCGCAATGATTGGTATTCTCTATGGCGCATTTTATGTTGTAATCCCAACAGTTACAGGGCTCCTTATGACAAAACCATTTCAATTGATACCAATTCCCTGGGTTGATTTTACTTCTCAGATAAGTGCAAAGGTACCTGCCTGTATGATTGGTTTTATGACAGACCTCGGGATTTTACTTACTGGTTTTGTTCTACCTTTCTGGGTCGTTGTTGGCTCTGTAACATCATCTCTACTTGCACAGTGCATTACAAATCCATTTCTATACCATGCACATATAATAAAAAACTGGCAGCCAGGTATGAGTGTTGTTCCAACTTCAATCGCAACCAACATGGATTTCTGGATTAATGCAACAATAGGTGGTGGAATATGTGTGGGACTTCTCGGATTATGGAAGGCAATTACAGTGAGAAGAAAAAAAGAACAGGCCGTTGAAAAATTGCCAGAAGGAAGAGGCGATTATCCAATACCTATGGCCATTGGAATATGGGTTATTACAACAATAATATTTATCACAATTTCACATATCCTTGTTCCAGAATTCCCATTGATAATTTTTATTATCTTTGGATTTATATTAACTCCATTTTTAAGTTATACATCTGCACGAATGTTTGGTATCACAGGAGTCGCGACTGGTGTTTCTTTTCCTCTTGTAAGAGAGGCAAGTTTCATTTTTAGTGGATATAAAGGTGTGGGAATATGGTTTTCACCAATTCCATATTTTGATGTTGGTGGAATGACACAGGGATTTAAACAAATGGAACTTACAAGAACAAAGTTCACAAGCTGGTATAAAGCAGAATTTACTGCGCTTGTCATAATGCTTTTTTGCAGTTTTCTTTTCTGGTCTATTATCTGGCATTTATCCCCGATTCCATCATCAACATACCCTTATGTCCAGAAAATGTGGCCTCTTAATGCCCTGACACAGAGTTTATGGTTAAGTACAACCCTTGGAGATTCTGGAACAACATATATGATAAAAGCCATAAAACCCGCATATTTTTTGGGTTTCACTGCAGGTGGTATAGTTCTAAATGCACTCCTCGGATTATTCAAAGTACCAGTTGCTTTTTTCTATGGGCTCATAGGCGGTGTTGCAATGTGGCCACATTATACAATACCTCTTTTCATTGGTGCATTACTTGGAAGGTTTTATTTTGCAAAAAAAATTGGCAAGGAAACATGGAGAAAGTATACACCAATAATACTTGCAGGATATAGTTGCGGTGTTGGACTTATAGGCATGGTCTCTATTGCTGTTGCCCTAATTGCAAAAACAATCTATCAAATTGTTTTCTGACGGAAAAAAAATATTCTAAAGATCCAGAACGCGCCTATAAGAAAACATATAATTCCATAAACCTGGGTTGGATAAAAACCATAGGCATTTGGGATAAGATCTCCCCTGAATTGGTCTATCCAGTATCTAAAACTTCCGAAGAATATAAAATACCACGCAGTAATTTCACCGTTTTTATGCTTGTCCTTTGAAAAAAGGTACAGAAACAAAAAGATAATCAAATCTCCGATAAAATAGTATATCTGTGTTGGCTCAACCCTTGTATCAAGAAAAGGAAACTTCAAGGAATACCATCTATCCGATGACCGGCCATAACAGCAACCATGAAGAAGACACCCAATCCTCCCGATTGCCTGTCCAAGAGGAACTACAGCAGCAGCAAGATCAAGTGTTTGTAAAACATCAACCTTTGTTCGTCTTGCTCCATAAACCAACCCGAGTATACCAAAAAGAATACCTCCCTGAATTGCAAGACCACCATTTCTTATCATTATTATTTCAATTGGATTACGGAAGTAGTAATGATAGTAGGAAAAAACGTGGATAACTCTTGCTCCAATAATCCCAAAGATGATAGTATATAAAATTATCCTTCCAGACACATCTTCAGGGATATTATTTTTCTTTGCAGAATTTTGAAAAAGAAGACAGGATATAACTACCCCAAGCGCAACAAAAATTCCATACCAGTAAATTACAAAATTACCGATTCTGAAACACTCAGGATGCATCCATCCTCCTCGAATAAAAAACAATCAAACACGTAACTCCACAAACAATAAATGCATCTGCAAGATTAAAAACAGGCCATATGCGAAAATCAATAAAATCAATAACCCCTTTATAACCAGCCCTGTCGAAAAGATTACCCAAAATACCACCAGAAACAAGGCCAAAACAAAACATGGAAAAACACGAGAGAATCCTTCTTTTCTTGTGAACAAAATAAAAAATAAATGCAAGAGCAATAATTGAGGCAACAATCAAAAAAGGAATATAATTTGAATTATCAAGAAACCCAAAACATATACCTGTGTTTCTTATGTTTCTAAAATAAAGAAAGGGACATATTTCCACAAATGTGTTTTCTGGAATTCTTGATACAATTGCTATCTTTGTTATTCTGTCAAGAACAAAAGCAAACAAAAATACAGAATAAAAAATAATCAATTTTATCAGCCCTTTCCTTCTTGTTGCTTCTGACATTTAATACAATATTTTGCATAGGGTACTGCACGTAACCTTGCCTTGGGGATGGGTTTATTACAGGACTCACATATTCCATATTTTCTATTTTCGATTTTTTTCAATGATTCCTCTATCATTTGAAGCAGAACAACTTCAGAAGAAGTAAGATTAATATCTAAATCCTTCTCAAAGGTATCTGTACCAAGTTCTGCAATATGTGTTGGTACACCCGGACCGGTTGAAGCACTACCTCTCGAGGTTCTCTGAGTATTCTCTTCAAGTTGCGATATACTTTTCATAATTCTTTCTTTCTCCTTAATCAGAATATTTTTCAGAATCTTCAATTCTTTTCGGTCCACTTTACCTCCCATTAAACATCAAAAATGATATCAATATACAGATATCCATCAACTCTTTGAACCTTAGCATTATGGTATGTAGCGGCTTTTACCTCTCTATTTATCGCAGAAATTTTCCGTCCAATCATTTCACACTCAAGTTTGTTTTCATCGTTTGAATGAGATATATTAATAAAAAATTTCTCAAAAATCAAATGCGATTTCACACATAAAAAAAGAATTTCATTCAAAAAAGATATAAGTAAATCCCCAATTGTCCCAGAAGTTAACACAATTTTTCTTTTATATCTTTTGCTATAATTGTCTATAGATGGTTCAAAAACATCGTAAAGGGCAAGAGCCGCGTTCTTAAAAAGATCATTCAGCGTTTTTCCATATACTCTTACACCAATATCCGCGGGATGTTCAAGATACTCAAACTTCTTCGGTTTCCCGGACAATTGCGACATCTGCAATATGGTCTCCCTGGTTTAGGTTTATAAGTTTCACCCCCAGAGTACTTCTTCCAACCTTCCTTATCTCATTCACAGGTACCCTGATTATCATACCCTTTATAGTCATCACAATAATCTCATCATCATCCCGCACCATTTTTGTTTTAACAAGATTACCTGTTTTCCCATTAATCCTCATATCGATAACACCCTTACCACCTCTTTTCTGTTTTCTGTAATACTTTACATATGTCCTCTTTCCATAACCCTTTTCAGAAACAGTTAATATCTCTTCTGTTGGGTTTTCAGATGAAAAAACCTGCCCACATACAACCTCGTCCTTTGGATTCTTAAACCTTATACCAATAACACCCATGCCTGTTCTGCCTATTGGCTTAGCCTGATTTTCATCAAACCGAATGCAGAACCCATACTTTGTGAATAACATTATATCCTTGCTTCCATCAGTTAATTTTACATCAATCAACCTATCATTATCTTTAAGTGTAATTCCAATAATTCCACCCTGACGGGGATTACTATATGCATTAAGAGGCGTTTTCTTCACAATACCATTCTTTGTGAGCATCAAAATAAATTGGCCAGAGGAGAAATTGGGAACCGGTATTGTGGCAGCAATTTTTTCATCAGTTTGAATTTTTAAAAGATTGACCAGCGGTTTTCCCCTTGCCACACGACTTGCTTCTGGAATAAGATAACCTTTTAGCCAGTAAACTCTTCCGGATTCAGTGAATATTAAAAGTTGATCAACAGTTGAACAAACAAAAACATGCCTGACAAAATCATCTTCCTTTGTCCCTGCGCCAAGAATTCCACGTCCTCCGCGACGTTGTCTTCTATATGTCTCGAGGGGTAATCTTTTAACATAACCGTAAGATGAAACAGTAACAACAATATCTTCTGGTCTCACAAGATCTTCATCGCTTATTTCTTCTATAGGAGCCGCTATTTCTGTTTTTCTCTTATCAGCGTATTTTTTCTTCAAAATTTTTAATTCCTCCTCAATTATGCCATCAATCTTCTCTTTGCTTGCAAGTATTGCCTTGAGTTCTTCAATCTTTTTTTCAAGATCAACAAGTTCTTCCTCTATCTTATTTCTTTCAAGCTTTGTAAGTTTTCCAAGAGGTAAGGCAAGAATGGCATCTGCTTGTTTCTGGCTCAACGAGAATTTTTTCATCAAACCTTCTCGTGCTTCCTCAACACTTCCAGAGTTTCTTATCAAAGATATTACCTTATCTATATTATCAACAGCAATTTTAAGCCCAATAAGAATATGATGCCTTTCTTCTGCCTTATTAAGATCAAACCTTGTTCTTCTCACAATCACATTTCTTCTATGATCAAGAAACAAAGCAAGCATATCTTTCAAAGAAAGGAGTTTCGGCTGTCTATTAACAAGAGCAAGATTAATAATTCCATAGGTTGTCTGAAGCTGGGTATGGGAATAAAGTTGATTAATTATAATATCTGTATTTTCTCCTTTTTTTGCCTCAAGGACAATCCTAATTCCTTCTTTGCTTGATTCATCTCTTACTGCCCCGACACCTCCAATTTTTTTCTCTTCCACAAGATGAGCAATCGTTTCAACAAGCCCTGCCTTGTTAACCTCATACGGTATTTCTGAAATAATAACATTGTCATGATTTTTACCCTCTTCAACATCAACCCTTCCACGTATTGTAATAATTCCCTTACCTGTTTTATATGCCTCAACTATTCCCTGAGTGCCACATATCATTCCGCCTGTTGGAAAATCAGGACCTGATATAAACTTCATTATATCTTCCATAGAACACTCAGGTGATTTAAGCATCATAATAAGAGCATCACAAACCTCGCCCAGATTATGAGGTGGAATATTTGTTGCCATTCCAACAGCAATCCCGGATGAACCATTTATCAAAAGATTTGGAATTTTACTTGGTAAAACAGTCGGTTCGAGAAGAGATTCATCAAAATTTGGCATAAACTCAACAGTTTCCTTATCTATATCCGCCAGCATCTCCATTGCAATAGATCTTAATCTTGCCTCAGTATATCGCATTGCAGCCGGAGGATCCCCATCAATCGAACCAAAATTTCCCTGACCATCTACAAGCGGATATCTAAGAGTAAAATCCTGGGTCATTCTTGCTATTGACTCATAAATAGCAGCATCCCCATGCGGATGATACTTACCCATAACCTCTCCAACGATACGGGCACTTTTTTTATAGGACCTACCTGGCTCCAATCCCAGCTCCATCATTGCATAAAGAATTCTTCTATGAACTGGCTTTAGCCCATCTCTTACATCCGGCAAAGCACGACCTATAATAACGCTCATTGCATAATCAAGATAAGAATTCCTCATCTCATGCTCAATACCTACAGGTGTAATCTTTTCCTTTTGCTGTTCGTTTTTTTCCTTCTCGTCCACAATTCCTCCTCAAATATCGATATTTCTCGCTTCAAGAGCGTAATTCTGAATAAATTGTTTCCTCGGTTCAACCTGCTCACCCATCAATATTGTAAAAATTTCCTCTGCTTTCGCAGCATCATCGAGAGAAACCCTCAAAAGCCTTCTTGTGGCTGGATCCATAGTTGTTTCCCATAATTGTTCAGGATTCATTTCTCCAAGTCCTTTATATCTCTGTACTGTTATACCCTTTTTCCCATTTTCTTTTATCTCATCAAAAAATTGTTCAAAAGATACCTGACTACTATTGTGCTGGTCTTTAGAAATATTAAATACATCATTCCAGAATTTTTTCGAAAGTTCAAGATTTTTAATCTCAGAAAAAACTTTCTCGCATTCTCTTCGCTCATAAATTTCAACAACCTGATATCCATTCCCGAAAAGTGATTGGTTATTAAGTTGATTCTTATTCATAAATTCAGAAAGTTCCTGGTCTGAATAAAAATAATGATGGTCTCCATTAAGTCTGATAAAATAACTCGGCAACATCCCTGTTTTCGGATTAACAAGAGAAAAATATTCCTTGATATCAAATCCTCTTTTTCTCAGCATTTTTCCGAGTTCCGCAAACTTTTTTGAAAGTTGTGCAATCTTTTTTATTTCCATACTTGAAAATTTCCTTCCACTCGAGGCCAGAGACACGTCCAATTTTTCGCTTCCGAGATTTAAAAGGATATTTTCCATCTCAGATTCACTTTCAATATACACCTCTTTCTTACCTCTTTTTATTTTATAAAGAGGGGGCTGAGCAATATAGCAATAGCCCTGTTTTATAAGCTCTGGCATCTGTCTAAAGAAAAAAGTCAAAAGCAGTGTCCGAATATGTGCTCCATCAACATCTGCATCAGTCATAATAATTATTTTGTTGTACCGTATTTTTTCAATGTCAAACTCATCCCCATAGCCAGCCCCGATAGCGCTTATTATTGTTCTTATTTCATTATTATTCAAAACCTTTTCAATCCGCGCCTTTTCTGTATTGATAATCTTTCCCTTTATCGGAAGTATTGCCTGAAAGGTTCTATCTCGACCCTGTTTTGCACTTCCACCAGCAGAATCACCTTCAACAATAAAAATCTCTCTAAACTTCGGGTCTCGTATGGAGCAATCAGCAAGTTTTCCTGGAAGTTCTCCACCCTCAGCAAGCTTCTTCCTTGTAAGATCCCTCGCTCTTCTGGCTGCCTCTCGTGATTTTAAGGCATTTATCGCCTTACTCAGGATACTTTTTGCAGCATCAGGATGTTCTTCAAGAAATGTGTAAATCTTGTCAAAGGTTATACTTTCAACAAATGGTTTAACATTAGAATTTCCGAGTTTTGCTTTTGTCTGTCCCTCAAACTGAGGATCTGGAATTTTTAAGCTGATTACCGCTGTCAAACCCTCCCTGACATCTTCTCCACTAAGGGTTGTATCTGCATCGATTATCTGATTTTTCTTTCCATACTCATTAATACTTCTTGTAAGGCCTGCTCTAAAACCTGTTAGATGAGTCCCACCATCTCTCGTATTAACATTGTTCACAAAAGAAAGAATTGTTTCATTATACCCATCGTTATACTGAAACGCAACCTCAAGTTCCATATCATCTTCAACCTTTTTGAAATAATAGGGTGGAGTGAAAAGAGAGGTCTTGTTCTTATTCAAAAATTCAACAAAAGATGAAAGCCCTCCTTCAAACTTGAAAACTTCAGTTCTTGCCTTTCTCTCATCCTCAAATCTTATTGTAATATCAGGATTTAAGAAAGCAAGTTCCTTTAATCTACTCGCAAGTATATTATCGTCAAACTCAACTGTTTCAAAAATTTCGCTATCTGGCTTAAAGGTAACAGTTGTACCGGTTTTTTTTGTCTTACCAACAACGGTTAATTCAGAAACAGGTTTACCCCTTTCATACTTCTGGTGATAAACATTACCATCCTTACATATTTCAACCTCAAACCATTCTGAAAGGGCATTAACAACAGATACGCCAACACCGTGCAATCCCCCAGAAACCCTGTATGATTTTCTGTCAAATTTACCGCCAGCATGAAGCATTGTAAGAACAACCTCAACAGCAGGTTTATTCTCTGTCTTATGAATATCAACAGGAATACCCCTTCCATTATCAGAAACAGAAACGCTGTTATCCATATGAACAACAACAGAAATCTCTGTACAGTAGCCAGCCATTGCTTCATCTATACTATTATCAACAACTTCGTATACAAGGTGGTGTAGACCAAATACAGAAGTATCTCCAATATACATTGCAGGCCGTTTACGAACTGCCTCTATTCCTCCGAGAACCTGAATTTTTGTAGCATCATATTTTGACTGTACCTTCTCCATTATTCTATCTCCTTTGAGGTAATTATTTACTAAACCCCATTTATGCTTATTTAATTCCTTCTCGATACTTATTACTTTGCTCAATTAACAGATATCAATCATTTAAATTTATCAATAAATTATAACACTTTTTATGGGTAAAGTCAAAAAAATTGTATCTCTCAAAATCTCTAAGTTTCAGAAAAACCAGTTATTTAGAATAAACCAGTTCTGGAAAGTATCTTTCAACAAAAAAATTTCTTCCTCTCGGCAAAAACCCAGGTACAGTATAATACATCTTCAAAATTCTTGAAAGATAAATATCGCGGTATTGATTGTAAATAAAGTGTTCTCCAGATATCATAAAAAAACTCGCACCCATGATATCAACCTCTTTTACATCTATTTTTTTAAAATAATTGGAAAGTTTCTCGGCATCCTTTTTATTGAGAGATACTATGAGAAAATTTTTCCCGTCAAAATTTTTAAAATCAGTGATAAAATCATAGTATCTTCCACTTCTTGATAATGATCCTATCATAATAAAATCCCTTTTGCAGTAGTATGAAAAAATTGATGTTTCTGTATATCCTGTTGCAGCAGGAATTCTACCATCAAGATTGCGATTAATCTCATCTGCTACCCTTTGAGGTTCAGAAAACATAATTATCTGAGAGTACTTTTCAGTATTACGAAAAACACCGGGTGGAATAGAAACCAAAGCAATAATAATGATAACAATACCTATTGAAAGATAAAAGTTATATCTTGCTGCTCTATCAAGAATAGAAAATTGCAGAAAAACAATGATCATAAAGAAAAACGGATAAAATGAAGCCATCCAGTGCAACCCAATATTCTTCAAGAATGATAGACAGAGGAAAAAAGAAAAAGGAACCAGAAAAAGAAACCAGAATAACTCAATGCCACCTGTTTTACATTCCTTCAAGAAGAATCTTTTCCTTAAAAAAACAAAAGCAAGATATGGGGTCATCAAAAAAACCTGTTCAATAAGGAAAACAAAAAAAGATGAAAATTTAAGCGCAATATCCTTATTCCTAAAAAACAGGTTAAATGTTAAATTTGTCCAGCAGTGATTATAATTCCAGGCAAGATTTAGTAAAATCAAAGGTATTGAAGAAAGCACAGCAATACCTGTTATCTTCCATATTTTTCTATTTCTTTTGATGACAGAAAAAATCAAAACAGATACAGCAAGCAAAACAGCAAAATACTTTGAAAGAAAGGCGCAACCCCAGAAGAAACCCGAAAGTATTGCATCAATAATTTTGTCTGTTTTCAGTCCTCTATAAAAGAAAACTCCTGAAAGAAATGAAAAAAATATAAGAGGAACATCATTCACGCTGAGCACATTCAACATACTCACTGGAGATAAAAGAAATATCACCCCACAGAGGAAAGCATTATTCCTGTCAATATCCGCAAGCAATCTCACAAGAATAATTGCAATAACAGGCACACACAGAACTGGAAAAAGGCGGTAAACAAAAATATCACTTCCAAAAAATGAAAACAACCACATAATCCATCCAATCATCGGTGGATGCTCGTAATACCCATAATCAAGATGTTTTGCCCAGGTAATAAAATATGCCTCGTCACCAGTAATTGGAACAATTGCAGCAAACAATAACCTTGCACATGTTGTAATACATAAAACCCATAAAAAAAGTTTTTCTATCTTCTTATTCATTCCTTTATTATACGCCAGAAAGGCATATCTCTTCCACATATTATAGATATCTTTCTTCTCAAGTTATAATTTAATATTTTATAGATAAAGACAGTAGTCCAAGTAAAATTCTGTTAAATCAAAACAACATTAAGTGCATTAGATTCCTTAGGCGGGGATATACAAGATTCATTAAGAGTAATCACTGTTTTACAAAATAAAATATCTCAGACATTTCTTCAAAAACATTATGCAGACATTACTACAACAGAAGGAAAAAAAGTTATATTATCACTTTATTTAATGCCTATACCCCTACAAAACCAACAGACAAAAAAAGAGGAAAACCAATAAGAATTTTTATATAAAGGGGCATAAAGGAGACGATTGATTTAAGTGTCTTCCTTAAAATAATACGTCAGATTTGCGACGCATAGTTTTAAAAAGAAAGAGTAAAATGCCGATTTTATTTTCTTCTCCTCCACTAAGACATTGGCGGACATGCCTTAAAAAAGGGAAAGAAGTACCACATCTGTTTTGATAGTCCTTAATTTCATAGCGCCCTATGGTGTAAATATTTACTCAACATCTTTTATGTTTAAGTAGAGAGTAAAAACTTATGCTTTTCCTCTGTGTCTTGCTTTTTGTTTCTCTTTCTACTTTTTTAATCCAGTCCTATTGCTATTCTTAAAATTTTTATTACATCTGTTATATCCACTTCTCCATCTCCATTTATATCTCCCAGAGAAGTATCTACTGGGTCTAATTTAATTGCCATTCTCAAACATAATATTACATCTGATATATCTATTTTCCCACTTTTATTTATATCTCCTCTTGCTATTGGCCTTCTACACGGTATTGCCTATTTTTCCCTGTAAAAACAAGAAGCAACCATCCCAAAATTCCCAGCTAAAACAGTTATAAGACATATTTTTTAAAAAGTCAATTTTAGCAGTTCTATTCTTTGACGAATTCTTAAAATCTACATCTACCTTTGCATTTTCTGATTGAGATATATATTTACCGGGAAAAGTATTAAACATCAGAAGAATTGTTTTATGAGTTTAGTTCCTTTATAGGAAAAATAATAAGAAAACAGGGAGTGTGTTATATCAGGTAAGTATGGTTTAGTTCCCAAAATACACGTTTTGGGTATTTTAAATTACCTGCTTTTGAGAAAAGTGGCGCGTAGCAATGTTTCTGTTAGAACTGTACTAATTACAGATAAATTTTCAAGATTTACATTTTCTGGTGTGTCTAATAAAGTATGCCAGTTCTTATCACCTTGAAGCAGGAACACCGTAGGTATCTCGCGTAATTGAAATACTCTTGCATCAGAACCAAGTCGTTCTCTTGGAATTCTACGATATTGGAATCCCAGATCTAAAATTGTCTCCACAACAGATTTAAACAGAGGTATTTCTTGGTTATAATTCTGAATTAGAACAGTACCATCACCTTGTCCAACCATATCCATATTTATAACACCTATAATTGAATCAGTTAGTGTTTTGTAGTTCTCAATAAAGTATTCAGATCCCAATGTTCCTTGTTCTTCACCTGCCCAACAGGCAAAAAGAATCGGAATTTTTAATCGGCTTGTCTCATTAGCTAAATTTTTAGCAACCTCAAGAAGTACGCCAACACCAGAAGCATTATCATTAGCGCTAGGGTAGTAGGATTGTCCTATATCTACTCCTTGACCATCATAGTGAGCACATACTAAAACAAACTTGTTCTTTTCAACACAAGACTGTGGCCGCAGGCAAGATATAACATTTCTGGCAGAAGCAACTATTGGATAACTTGTACCTACACAAACCTTAATAATTCTATTACTCGTTTTATGAATTATATTTCCAGTATCTGTTTCTTTTTTTAAATTAGCCAAATCTGATAAAGAGATATTGAGTATTTCTGATGCAACCTTACTAGATATATGAACTGCGACTATACTGTTTCGGACATTTATATTTTTTCTTGCATATGCTTTTAAATCATCCTCTCCAGGGCAATCCATCAGAAACAAGGCAAGGGCGCCAGCTTTTTCAGCAGAATATATTCTATTCCCAGTTTGAATACCATCTGGTGTTTTAGAGAATGCAAGAGCAATTTTCCCTCGTACATCTATACCTGCATAATCATTTCTTGATTCTGAAACGATACCATAACCGACAAATACAACATTACTTTGTACCCACTGCCCATCATTCCCAGTAAGAACCCCAAAATCTTTGCCATATTCGAAAACTCTGTGTGGATTTACTATCTCTAATTCAATTGGTCCAATAATATCCGAATATTTAGCTTTAAACTCCTGAAAATAGGTATTCATTCCCGGTGCATACTCTAACCCTAATAAAGAATATTGATTAGCAATATATTCTGCAGCTTTCAAAGTTTCAGTCGCTCCTGTTTTTCTTCCCCGATATTTTGAGCTTGCTAATTCCTTGACAACTTCAAAAGCATACTCACCTGGTTTTCCTATTAGATTTGATGTAGATATATTATTTTTCTCAATAGGAGTGGTCCAGTATTTGCGCCATTCGTTTTCAAGTTCTGTAATTGGTTTACCGAATACTTTTTGAAATGTATGTTCAAAATATTCTCTGATACCAAGAGTTTTATAAGTAAGAAGACATTCTCGCCAGAATTCATTTAATTTCTTTGTCCCATATTTTTCTTCAAGAAAGTACGGAATTGTTATAGCAGCATCAAAATCGATAATATCTTTCCATTGTAATCCTTGTGTTGGCTTGCTAGGATTATTTAAAAATGACCATGACGGTAGGGATTTTCCGCGTAGACGTTCCTGATAGTATTGTTTAAAATCAGCACCTCTTCCCATAAGTTTCATTCGTTGTTGGAAATATCCACACATATATTCACCTTCCCACCAACCTCCTCCTGGATGGCCCAAAAATTGAGCATCAAACATATGTGTAGCTTCATGCATAAAACTGGTAATGTTAAATAAAAAATCACCATTATCTCCCGTGCGCATAGCATTATATTTATCGTTTTCTGCACTCCATCTTGATCGTCCACTTTCTCCAGGAATTAAGAATGCTTTTATAGGTTGGATTCGTTTTACACCTAACCGCCCTTCAAGAAAAGAATAAATATTATCAATATACTCTGCAAGATTTCTAACCTTTACTTGATCTGCTGATGGTTGGAAATATAATTTGAAATACTGTGTTTTAATTACATTCCAAGTTTTATTATTAACATCAGTCCAAGGGCTATCAGTAACCTGTTCGTAGGATACATATATCTCTATAGACCTTCTTTTAAATAAATTGTTCCAATCTCTTTCCTGTATCTGTTCATTTATTATAGTTTTTATATTTTTTTCTGAGTTGCGTTTGAGATAAAGTCCTGCATCTTCTATTTCATACGAAAGCCCAACATTTACAAGAATATTAGATATTGCTTCTTCTGCTGGTAGATCATGAATTTGTACTTGGACCCATCTGCTACGCTCGGGGTCTGCTAACTCTACAGATTTATTCCACTGATATGGAACCCCGACTTGCATAAGAATTGATATTATTGCATATTGAACCGATATTTGTTTTTTTTCAACTGTAACCTTTTGTTTAAGTGCTGATTTATACAAATCAATTTTTGATAAAGATTTTGTAATTTCATTAGAATTTGATAATAATATATCTTTTTGTTTTGTTATGTTTTCGTCCTTTATATCTGTTTTAATTTCATTCTGTGTTTTCTTTTCTTTTTCTATCTCTTTAGGTAATTGTTCTAATAGAGAGATAACTTTTTTCTTTAAGACCGCATCTTCTTCTGATAAAATTTTAGCAATAACAAGATTCCTTCTTGCATTTTCAGGGTCTATAAGTTTTATATAACAACGACCAAGCTGATAATGTGCTTCTGAAAAATTTGGTTTCCTTTTTATTGCTTCTTCAAAATATAGAACGGCCTGTTGATATTTCTCTTGTTGAAAAAATTGCAATCCTTCTTGATATAATTGTTCTCCTGTTAATTCTTCAGGAAAAGATGTTTTTTCTTGAGAAAACAAGAAAGAATTGATAGAGAAAAAAATTATTAAAACCGCGCATACTAACCAAATGGTTTTATTTAGTTCTTTTATTCTCATTTGCTCATATTATACTCTAATTTTATTTTTCTAAAAGCAACTATGTTTTACCAGATAAATTTATTTAATATGTAGCAAAACTGCACCTAATAATTGGAAAAAGAACTTCAAAAATCAAAATACACGTTTTGGGAACTAAAAGTTATTTCTTCTGGGATTTTAGTGTTTTTTTTGATTTAAGAGATAATTCTTCTTTTATCTTTTCTGCTACAAAAATTTTAAGGAAGGACTGGTAAGGGACACCTTGCTAATTACCAAGGAATTTCAAATCTGCTATAAGGAATTTAGGCATTCTTATTGAAATTGTTTTTTCAGAAGGTTTAAGATCAGATAGCCTAACACTTTTTGAATCTGACTAGTCAATATACTCAGTGGAATCATTAGCCCCCCAAAATTCTCGCTCCTCTTCCTCATTTTTAAAATTAGGTATTTTTTTCTTTCCTTTTTTCATATATCTTTTTTTCTTTTTTTATTTCAATCTTTCTCTATTGTCCACCATAAGGGACGTAGCGTTTGACTTGATATTTCATCATCGTTTAACCAAAGCCGGCAATTTATTATGTCTTTTTTTATATTCTTTTTTCAATTGACTTTCGACATTTTCTGGGTTATTTGCCACCTTCCATTCAAATTCCAATTCCCAATTAAAATAAAGCAGAGCCCAAATAGGATACATTACTGTATGACGCGTGGAAAAATTCTTTATACCGCCCCTTCAGAGTATTTTTGCTACTTTTGCGAGTTCCTGCAGAACCAATGTATATTATGGAACATTTGTTTATATTTTCAAGGCGACTGATACGATTAAGAATAAATTTTCCAACTAACTTCCAGTCAAGATTCTGGACAAACTGTTTTACTTTTTCAATTATTTCTTCTACAGAAACACCCCTTTCTTTGACTCTTATAACATATACTCCTTTTTTATTTGGTAGTTTTTTTAGTAGTAGATTGGCCTTTCGCAAATTCTTAAACGTAAATTTGTTAAAAAGATTACCACAACAATCTTCTTGATTATGGCTATTCATTTTGTTATTTACCTCCTCCAAACAATTTGTTGTATATTATACAACATTTTATTTTTTGTCAGGTAGAGTAAATGAAAAAAATATACTTTTATTGTAAGGTAGGGAAAAGTTCCCAAAATACTCCAACGGGAAAAAGAGGAAAAAGAAAAAATTATATTACATTTGAAAGGGGAGAGATTTAATTTACAGGGAATTTGCGATATTGTCAAAAAGTTTTATTGGACAGTAGTGATTTGAAGATATAAATAAATGTATATTCATTCTCTAAATGTTTCTTTATACCTTTTGAGACACCTTCAAATCCTGACGAATCTATTCCAATGAATTAGATGCATTAAAAACAGTTTTATTTAAATTTCTGATAAAAGTGAAACATAAAAATAATTTGAAAAGTTAAGAAGGAAAGATGTATTACTAAAGTCATGTCTATAATTATTTCCACCTTTTAAATCTGTTTTTAAAAAAATACTATTTTTCTCCAGATTTATTCCTTTGAAGTTCTCTTATTATTATTTCATTTTGCCTAATTAGTATCCAGTTTTGTTCTATCAAAGCTCTTAAATGAGTTACCAATGCTGTTTCGGCAGAACTAAAACTTAAAGCGAATCCAAGTTCAAACCATTTGCTTCCTATAAGTTCATTTCCAATTTTCTTTAGATTTTCTTTATTAATCTCTTTTATTCTTTCGGTATCATACTTATCTACATTAAGTCCATATTTTTCCAAAATCTCCTCTAACTTTTCTTCTTCTGTTTTTCTTTTAAATAAAGCCATAAGTCCTCCTGTTTTAGTATATTTTCTATCAACCTTATCAAACTCTCTTAGCTATGGGGAAAATTGGCTTTCTCGCACATGGATAAGGTAAAAGTTTTTCGGATTTGTCCATATCAAATTTTCACTTTTTTCAAGTTTTACTTTCCACCATAAAGTTTCCAGTTTCTATCTAACGCTACACCTTTGCAATTTTCAAAATTTAATTTTTTTGTTATTGTTTCTTCTTCTTTTATTTCTACCTTACAATACCAAACAATGTCACAATTATGATAAACCCCAAATGTTCTTCCTCTACTTGTTCCAAATGCTCCAATATAATAAGTTCCAGGAGTTAAATCAGAAAATATTGCTTCTCCATTAAAATTAGTTGTTTTGTAATATGGAAATTTTTTAAATTCATTAGTTAAATCTTCAAAAAAATACCATTCATAAAATTGTCTTTCTAACAGGTCCTTCAATTGAGCATTAGGATTTGTTTTGCTACGAGCTTTTTGTTTCGCATTATTTTCAATCTGTTTGATTTTTAAAGGAGATTTAGAAAGATAAACATCGTATCCAGAACATTTTTCAATTCCATATTCATCCTCATGAATTTTGTGTCTATCTAAAGAAATTATTATTTTCAAAGAACAATAATTAGCAGTTTCAGTAAAACCTAAGCTACTCTGTAATCCAAAAATTAAAACTAATCCAATTAACCTAATTTTTTTCATTTTGTCACCAATTATTCTTTCCATTCCCAGAATACTTTCCCATTTCTACTTAAAATAGCAGATAACAGGTGAACTTTTATGACAGATTCTCTAGTGTATTTTGTTCCAATTTTAACTTTTACAGAAGGAATATATTGTCCGCCAACATAGCCTCCGCCTATTGACTCGTATATTGGCTCGTAACCTTTTTTCTCATCACAAGAAGTAATTCTAAAATTCAATTCAAGTTTCAAATTTTCTTCATTCTCCCGTATCTCTTTTCCTATTTCAATTGGAACAGAAAGTAAGGTAGGCATATTTTCAAAGATAAGTGGGTACTTACGAATTGAAGAATATTTTTTTAAATTGGAAGTTTCCCATGCTTCTTTCTCATAGTAGTCGACTTCCTTCCATTCAAATTCCTGAGGAATTGGAAACCCTTTTTTCTCAATATTGTATTCTGATAAAAAGAAACTAAGTGGAGAGAATGAATATTTCTCTTTTTTATAGGAAAGAGTTGTTCGATAAATAGTTTGTTCAAAATCTTTTTTCAAAGAAATTTGCTCCTTAATAAATATATCTTTCCTTTCCTTAAAATCTTCTTCAGTTTCAAACTCCTTGCGGATTGGTCCTTTTTGTATGTTTTCATTTAACTGTAATCCATACTTGAATATACTTTCAAATTCCTTCGGACCTTTTACCACATTATTGGGAAAAGTGGGGATTTCACTAAAACTTAGGTTACTCCACGATGCAACCGTCAAAATTATCAATTCAATTATCCAAAGCTTTTTCATTTTTCAACTCCTTTTCTATTCTATTGTCTTGGATTATCTACCCACCAATACTTAGAAAGTTCAGAACCACAATGAGGACACTTGGTAGCATCATATCTAACCAAACCTTTACAATAGGGACATTCCTGGTAAACCTCATTAATTCCTTTTTCTATAGACAACCTCACCATGTCATCTAACGCCTTATTACCTTCTATAATTGACTGCTCAACTTGGCGAAACGTTTCCTGGCATTTTTTATTTGCCATTAGGATTTCTAAGAACAAAAAGGAACAAGCAATTAGACAAAAAAGACCTGCTAAAGTGCATTTTACTTTATAAGATTTTGAATGTGTTTTACTTGTATCAAAGTTCTTGTCAGATTCTTTTTCCACTTTTTCCGCCTCCTTTCCCTTTATTTCTTGTTCTTTTTTCTGTTGTTGTCCTATAAAATCATCAGGGATTATAAAGTAGCATTTTGGACATACTCCTCTTTCTAAATCTTTTACATCAAGACTTTGACCACATTTAAGACAAAATGGCTTTCCCCCTCACCTCATTTTATCCTTTTATCTATTTTTTCACTATCATTCTATAAAGACCGCAATCTAAAAATTCCTTGTCGTTTATTTTAGAATATTTTGTCGAAAATTCTCATCAGAAATAACTTGTATGATAAAATAGAAATGTTTTTAGTTAGTCCTTTTATTCTCATTTGCTCGTATTATACTCTAATTTTATTTTTCTAAAAGCAACTATGTTTTACCAGATAAATTTATTTAATATGTAGCAAAACTACGCCTAATAATTGGAAAAAGAACCCAGAAGAAATCAAAATAAATCCAAAGCGATATAACTTTTTCGCATTGTCTTTGAAGTTCATAGCTATTTCCCCTGTTTCTTTATCATATCTTAAAAAAGGTGTAATACAAGCCATATCTATCGCCCCTGCCATATTGAGAACTAAACCCAATATTGTAATCCAGAAACTCCAACATATAGTTGTTTCTATTTTATTCCCCTTTTTATTTTCTCAAAACTTCACTTCTGCTTCTATTTTTACTGTTTCTTCTGGTACTTTGAAAACAACCTACTTAAAAATATTCTAAAATATTCTCTTAAAAGTGTAAAAATAAAAATGTAAAAATGTTAAATTTTTCTCTTTTTCTTCCTAAATTATATTAAAACCTGTCTTCTTTCCCCAACCTCTATTCCTCACCTTTCACATCCTTAATCAGCTTCCTTTTCATATTTCAGTTTTTAACTTGCAGTTAGAACCTTTTTTTCTTTTATCCCAAGTGACTCTCTCAATTTTTCTATTTCTTCTTTTTTTGTCCTCCTCCTTTTCTCTACAAATAACCTCTGTATTAAATTTTTACTCCTTACACTTACTCTATGTCTACATAGTAATTATAATATGTTTAATAATGCCTCTCTATCTTCTTCTAAACTCTTTACAAATGATGGATAATTTTTCTTGTATTTTTCTACACATTCATTAAATTTTTTCTCTCCTTCTTGGTAATTTATACTATTTTTTATTGCTTCTAATTCTGCCTTCATTTTATGCCATATCTCTCTCGGTACTTTACTGGATAAATTCCTCATCTTATGTACCCAACACCTTATCCTTAATGATACAGGAAATATCTCATCTACTGTCTTTATTAATCCAGGACATCCATCTGTCGTTATACTTAATGGCGTATTTAATCTTCCCCTTATCATATCCCTTAAAAACCCTTTGCAAAATTTATAACTCTTTTTGTTCCTTAATTCCATATGCAACAATACCTTCTTGCCTTCTTTCGTTATCCCATATGCCACCAATATCGATTTATTTCCCTTTACATATCTCTTTATGCTTTCATATATTGCATCTATTACTAAATATACTATATTATATCCAGTTAATTCCCTGTTTATAAATCTTTCATATTCTCCCCATAAAATCTCTGTCACTTTGCTTACATTACTCCTTGAAAGTATCTGTCTCCTGTCGCTGTATATAATGCTTCCTCTATATCTCTCTCACTTAATCCCCGATTATACATCTCTGCTGCTAACTTCTCTAAAACTTCTGTATTCCTTTTGTAAAATTTCTTTATCCTTGAACAATATCCCTCTTCCAATCTGTCATGTTTTAATCTCTGTTGAACCTTACCCTATTTTTTAATTCTTACAGATAGAATTACATTAAACTGGTTTTGTGTTTTGGGCAGGTTTTATGGAATAGGGGAGGAGTAGGATGTGGCCAAAAAGGAAAAACAATTCTTGCCTTACAGATTTAATAAATAAAGGTGAAAAGCCCGCTACAATAAAAATTATACTCAAAGAGTAATTTAAAATAATAATTTTTTCTGTTTTTCTGCTATCCCCAATAAAGACGAAAGCCAATGAAAATACATTGGAAGAATTAAAGTTGATCCTAGAGATAACATGCGCACAAAGAATAAGGCACTAATAGAATTATTTGAGGAAAGCCAATAGAAAAAAGACCAAAAAGCCGTAGCAAATGTTATTAATAAAAATCTCCAATTTTTCCAATTGCTAAAAACTACAATCAAATCAAAAATAATAGCAATAATTGCATTAAAAAGACCCGATAAAGCAAAAAACCTCCAAGAAATTCTCTACCCCCGAGGCCTGAAAGCAACACATAAAGCGTGTACTTGCAGAGGTTCTACTATTATTTCGACATCAAAACCTACCTGCTTGACTATTTTCTTAAGATGATCAGGTGACCTGTAAATCATCGGCCAATCCAATCCTTTGGTGACAAATGGTTTCTCGATATTTGGCATAATATTGCATGTTACTAATCGTCCGCCAACCGCCAAATTATCGTAAACCAATTTAAGCAATTTCAACGCCCTCTCGTCATCAAAATAATCCAAAATTCCCACCATCTCAACAATATCATAGTTAGAACTATCCCAAATTCTAGAACCAATAGATCCTTGCTGCCACTCTAATCGCCCATCGCAATCAATCTTGTACAATTTAACCAGATTTCTGCTATAATCTAATGCTTCGCGACTAATATCAACGAACTTAACAAAAGTTTTATCTCTAATATTTTTTTCTAACTCAGCTAAGACTTCAATTATTGCACGCGATGATCCGCTTGCTAAACTTAAAACAGAAACCTTGGCCTTTTCCGCGGCAACTTCTTCAATGGCCTGCTTAATTTGTTGTTTCGTTAATAGCAACCTATTTCTAATCGCACAAGAATTAGACAGAATAGTTCCCCAAAAATAATCCATACCCCTTGCTTTTTTCTTCTCAAACGTGTATATAGCCTCTAATGCTTTGTAACTCTTTGCGGCCGATACACAGGTTTTAGCACGTGTTTCTTTGCCGTTGCTACAAAATAAAAATATTTTTCTACACCAACTTGCCGGAAGAATATCTAACAACGAAATTAAAAAAATCCTGAAAAAATTTACAAACACAGTATGCTTTTCAAAAATCGAATTTCCTTTCATTATTTTTATTATCCACCTCCTTTATTCCTTATTAAATTGTTAAAAAACTTTGAACGTTTTGTTGTATCACTCAGTACCTCAAAAGTCAAATACACCCTTATGGCATAAGAGAGCAAAAGAGTATAATTTTTATCTTCGGGGATTCAAATATTTAATAATAATGAAAAAGTAATTACATAATAAAACATAATTTGATTTTTACTCTCCTACTCTCCTGTCAGTTAAAATAAAAATAATCAAAAAATATAGGAAAACAAGCAAAAAGAAGAAGGGGAAAATGAACTCTCTATTAGTTACAAAACTGGGATTTTGCTTTTTCTCATTGCTTATGCATTTTATGGCAGGTATTTAGAAAAATTATGGGAAGTAAATCCTGATGAAAAAACACCTGCCTATAAAAAAGAAGATGGAGTTAATTATGCTCCTGTAAAACACTGGTCCATTCTTTTTGGCCATCATTTCGCTTCAATTTCATGGGTTGGCCCTATTCTTAGGACCGTAATTGATGCTGTTTGTTGGGAGAGGTGTCCAACTTTTTTATGGGTTGTTTTTGGCTCAATTTATTGACCTTGTAGATAAAATCCTCGCAATTACAAAAGATGAGGCATACCATTCCAACACCAATAATGTAGAGACATGCCATGGCATGTCTCTACTGTTAAAAGAAAAAAAATAGGAAGAAAAAACATTTTTATAGTAAAATAATAAGGTAAAAGATTAAAACAAAAATAATTAATAGATACTAACCGGAGGGGTCGCATAGAGGCCTAGTGCGGCGGATTGCTAATCCGTTGTACCGTGGAAACGCGGTACCGTGGGTTCAAATCCCACCCCCTCCGCATTTTTTTCTTCAGAGGGATTTGAATGGAGCGAAGATGTATAGGTCTGAGCAAACGAAGACCTATGCGGATGGCCGAGATGAGGCGTTGTGGGAGCATCCAACCGATTAGTATTTCATAGGTTGGATGAAAGAGGTGTGGGGAAAGAGGCGTTCCCCACGCAGTAGGGGGAAGATTAAGGGGAGATCCCCCTTAAGGAGCGAGGAGCAGATCGCGACCGAGCGACGAGGCCGCTCAAATCCCACCCCCTCCGCATTTTTTTCTTCAGAGGGATTTGAATGAAGCGGTGCTGGTGCGATGAAGAAAGAGCACCGTATAGTACTAAGGGACTATCCCTTACCCACATCTTCTAAGAACCTCTTGTGTAAAGGAATTACCCTTGTTTTTATTCCTTTTCATGTAAAATATGAAGGTAGTGTTTTTTGTTCCCCTATCATGGCTTATTATTACTCCTTCAGGTAATGCAACAAATTCTCGGATATATTTTTCAAAATCTATGCTATTGCTTTATTCCCTTCCTTTGTAAAGGAAGGTCAGGATGAATTTGTCTGCGTTTCCCCTTCATAAAATCCCCCTTGCCCCCTTTATAAAAGGGGGAATTAGGGGAGGACTTTGCAAAAGGGGAACTTGTGGGTAGGGGATAGGACTAAGGGCGAGTAGGTGAGTGAGATTTCCGAAGCACGAAGTGCAGGAAAAATCCCCTGTTTCCTCTTTTTGTAAGGGAAATAAAGGAAAATGTGATTCATTTCTGACTCTGGATTGCAAACATCAAATATAAGGATTAAAATACCATAAAGGGAATAATATAAAAAGTATAGATAACTTCAACATTGAGTATTAAAAAAGGAGGGAACCATGGCAGAGGATAAGAAAAAACAGCCAGAGAAAAAGATTACCATAAGCAGCACAAAAAAAGAAATGCTGGAGGCATATAATCAACTTTTGAAAGAACTCGAAGAAAAGGAAGCAGGGCAGGTTTCCCCAGAAAGAAAAATTGATGAAAAAAAATCTTGTGAGGTTGTAGAGGTTGCATCTTCGTTATCAACAGATGGAATAGTTCAGAGTATTGGCAATCTGAAATCAGAAAACTCCTTTCTGAAATTTCTGATAAACTCGAGAATGAAGTGAAGAAATTTAATGCCACCGAGCAAGCCGTTAAGGTTAAAGAATCAGAATTACAAGAGGTTTATGAAATATCAAGATCCGTACAAACCCTTGCTGCCTTAATAGAAGCACAGAATAGGAAAAAACAGGAATTTGAAGAAGAAATGGCTCGCAGGAAGGAAGAAATAGAGCAACAACTTCAACAGATGCAGGAAGCAAAGAAGATTGAAGAAGAAAAACACAAAGAAGAGATGAAAGAACAGGAAGCAGAAGAAAAGAAACGACGAGAAAGGGAAAAAAAAGAATATATTTATAACTTTAATCGACAGAAAAAAATAGAGATGGACAGATTGCAGGACGAGAAGGAAAAATTAGAGAAAGAATTCAAACAGAGAATGCAAGAAAAAGAAAAAGAGTTATCCGAAAAAGAACAAAGACTTTCTGAAAAAGAAGAAGAATTGAATCTATTAAGAAAAAAGGTAGATAATTTTCCAAAGGAGATTGAAGCAATCACCAACAGGGTTATAAAAGAAACAACAGAGAAACTTCAAAAAGAATTTGCCACAACTAAGGCATTGATGAAAAAGGATTTCGCTGGAGAAAGAAATGTATTTCTTGCCAGAATTGAATCTATGGAAAAAACAATAAAACAACAGGAACAGGAGATTGAAAAACTCTCCAGACAATTGGAATCAGCATACAAAAGAATAGAGGATATTGCTGTTAAAACAGTTGCAACAGGGCAGGGATGGAAATCAATATATCAACAAGAAGATATAAAAAAAGAAAATCAAAAGTAAAATATCATTGCCTATCATAAATACTCAGTCAACTGCGTTAATTGAAATGTAGCAAGCATCGAGAAAAAAATTAAAGGTAAGATATTTGCCTTCTACTTAAGTATAAACAGGTTTAGTAATACCTATATTTTATCTGGAATGAAATTTTTTTAATTCATCAAACATAAAAGCATGGGTTTTTTTTATGGTCTGACATTTTATTTGTTCATACAGCATTAAACAAGGGAAAATAGTTTCTGCTCCATATGTTTTGTTAATTGAATCCATAACCTTTAACATTTTTTCTCTTTTTTCATTTTTGAATAAAGACATTTGATACCTTTTATGGATACCAGATACACTCACCCCAAGAAGCCGTATCTTTTGTAAAATTGGTTTAGCAAAAATTATGGAACTTGCATTCCTGAATATTGTTTGGTCATCATTAAACCAGAATGGATAGTTTTTCCTTTTTGTAAATGATGTAAAATCCTTGTATCTTATGGTCACAACAACAATATTTCCATAATAATCTTCCTCACGCATCCTCATTCCAACCTGGTGTGAAAGCCGGCATAGAACACTCAATAAAAGGTTTATATCATCTGTATCCTGTGCCAGGGTATAGGAATGACCAAATGATTTTGGCTCAGGTGATTGAAGAATAACATTTGTTTCGCCTTTTCCACTGCATAGATGCCATATTTCCTCACCTTTAATTCCAAACCTTTCTTTAAAAAAAGATAAAGGGATACGAGTAACCTGACCACATAGTTCAATACCCATTAAATTTAGTTGTTCAGCAGTTTTTGGACCAATACCAGGAACTTTTCCAACAGGTAATCTTTCCATAAAACCACTAATCTCGTTCTCACAAATAACCATAATTCCATCTGGCTTGCATAAATCTGAAGCAATTTTTGCAATAGTTTTATTACAGGAAATACCCACAGAACAGGTAAGAAAGGTCCCTTCAAAAATTGCTCTTTTAATAGAAAGCCCTATCTGCTTTAAGTTTTTATAGGAACAATCCTCGAGGGTTATTTCAAGAAATCCTTCATCTATTGAATAAATTTCTACCTTTTCTGTAAATGTTAGTAGAATATTAAAAATTCTTCTTGATGTATCAATATATCTTTCTGGATTCCCTCTTACAGTAATTGCATCAGGGCATAGATTAAGACCTTCGAATACACTCATTCCTGATTTCACACCATACTTTTTTGCTTCATAGGAACAAGCGGCAATTACAGAATCCCTCGCAGTATTTCCTGAAACAAAAATAGGTTGTCCACGTAAAGATGGATTTAGAGATTGTTCAACAGAAGCAAAAAAAGCATCCATATCCACATGTATGATTATTTTTTTCATATCATCCATCCATATGAATTCTATCAAGTTCCCATTGCAAATATACTGGATTAAAGTGAATCTCTATAACAGAACCATTCGATAAAACCGCAAAATGAAACAAAGGATAAATCCCTTTTTTTGTGGTCCATCTGTAAGTAATTGATTCAACTGGAATTACTCTGTTATTCCAGAATAACGAAATAATTTTTATGCTTCCTTTCCCAACTATAAGTTTAACTTTTATTGGTTCATTAATATCTGTCGTCATTTTAGACCTTTCTAAAAACACCTATCACCTTTCCGAGAATCAGATTTTCTTTAATCTCTATTGGTTTATATGCTGGATTTGCTGGAACAAGAAAGATTTTATTTTTTTCTTTTCTTAAATATTTTACTGTGGCTTCTTCTCCAATAACTGCGGCAATAATATCACCATTACGAACCTCAACATTTTTTTTAACAATAACATAGTCCCCATCATATATATGTGCCTGTTCCATACTGTCACCTGTTATTTTAAGAGCAAATACATCCATTAAATCATCAGGTGTAAATAAAGAACCTTCAAAGAAATTTTCAATAATAATTGGAGGTCCTGCTGCTATTTTACCAACAATGGGTATTCCAGAAAGTGGAAATTTTGTCCTCAATGCACGAGCTCTTGTAGAATCTTTAATTAAATAACCCTTGTTTACTAAAGTATTAAGATGGCAGGTTACAGCATTAGGGCTCTTAAATTTAAAAAACAAACGAATCTCTTCAAATGATGGCGCATATCCATATTTATTGATAAATTGTGTAATAAATTTCAAAATCTCAAACTGTCTCTGTGTTAATTTTTTCATATCTAATCCTTTAATCTATTTATACTGTATTTTTATACAGTTGTCAAGAGGTAAAAAGGTTATCACAAAAATAAATACAGAATTATTTCTTAATAACCTGGTCTTCTGGAATTGCTCCACAACACTGATTAAAGAATTGAAGAATTTCTCTGGTTGCTTTTCTTGGGCCTCTTATTATAAGTCGAGCGCTTTCATTGGCAAGTCGTTCTCTAATATCAGGTATTGCCATCGCCATTTCAAGCGGACTTTTAAGATCATATCTTTTTCTATTGAAATATAAATCTATTTTTGCAGAGTATTTTGATGCTATCTGGGTTACTGGCATTACTGGTCTTAAATGAAAATCTTCAATTCTATAAGGCGAAATAAGTATTGCAACTGTTTCAAGAATATATTCATCAGGGTCGATTCCAAGAGCCTTAAATATTTGTTCAGCAAGATCTTTTCCTGCTCTTGCGAAATAAAAAACAAATGGCAGAATAAACATCCTGATAGATTTTTTGATATCCCTGAAGTTAACCTTTCTTAATTCTGGTTTTTCAGAAGAAATTTTTACCAATCTTTCCGCATGCCTTTCATAAAAATGAATTAATGAACGCGCCATCTCGAGAAGATGAAGAATAATAGAAATATATCCTCTTAAAGATATAAGAATAGACAATTCTCTGGCAATATCAGTATTGCCAATATACGTATCGTATGTTGACTGCAACCTGTGATAAACAGAACGAAAATGTTCAATCCTTTCTTCTGTAATACTTGTTTCAAAATCAGAGTTTTCTGCAAACATCTTAAGATCCTGACCAACATCAAGAAATTTCAGAAGAAAATCTATGATTCTATCGCGATCTCCGATATCCTGTTGTTCAATATCAGAAGGAAGTGTTTTTCTATAGGGTATTGTAAAACCAGAATTGGTTATGTTTTCTTTGACATCAGTGATAATACCGAGCAATTTACCTTCTGAAAGAATTTCGCAACAAAAAATTTTTAATGTTTTTTCGAGAAAAAAAAGGTTTTTCTCAAGTTTTTCAATAAATTCTTTTTCTTTTTCAGGGGGTAAATTAAGACGGTATGAATCATACCTTGAAATAATATGAAGATTTTGAAATATTGCCTGTGTAAACCATCTTATGGCAGCAATTAATTCTCTAAAGTAATAGAATGTCCTGTTATTTGATGCACCATGGTCATCAAGAAAACTCTCGATTCTATCACTTTCTTTTGTGAAGGTTACAAAAAATTCCTTACTGCAGTCAGAACCGTGTTCAATAAAATACTTAACTATCTCGAAGAAATTAGAAGTTATCTCTGCAAGTTTTGGAATAAAAACTTTTTCTATTTCATCCCTCGTCATTATTTCTTCGAGGGATCTTGAAAACTTCCCTGGTGCCTTCATAGAAATCCTTTGTAAAAAATCAGTGGAGGTAATCGGAGTCGAACCGACAACCTTCCGCGTGCAAGGCGGACGCTCTCCCATTGAGCTATACCCCCATATAATTATTATAATCCACTATTTTCTTTGAGTAAAGAATCTATATCTGTATCAACGAGAGTTATTACCTTTATAAATCGCGAAAATACAAAATTAAAAAGGTCGTAAGTTTTTAACTCTTGCAATTTGAATTCTGCATTTTTTAATGAAGGATTGTCTCACTTTTCACCCTGCTTCAAAATCCTAAAATAACCGCAATCTGATAAAAAAATGCAGAGATTATAGCAGAACATGGAATTGTTAATACCCATACCCACAGGATTTTATGAGCAATTCCCCACCTTACAGCACTTACTCTTTTAATTGAGCCAACCCCCATAATAGAGCTGGTTATTGTATGTGTTGTACTTACAGGAATTCCAAGATGCGTTGATAATGCAATCGTGATGGCTGCCGCGAGTTCAGCGCAGAATCCATCAATTGGTTTAAGTTTAACCACCCGCTGGCCCATTGTTTTTACAATTCTCCATCCGCCAAAGAGTGTACCGAGGGCAATTGAAGCATGGCAAGAGAGCACAATCCATAATGGAATATGAAATTTTGGTCCAAGAAGTCCGGCGCTGAATAATAAACTTGCAATAATACCCATTGTTTTTTGAGCATCATTCCCTCCATGTCCAAGGCTATAAAATGCCGCTGAAAGTAATTGACCTTTTCTAAATATATGGTCAATTTTTGCTGGATTGCTATTTCGAGCAAGCCAGTAAACAAAGATTCCAAAGGAAAGTCCAAAAAAAAGTCCTAGTCCTGGTGAAATAAAAATGAATGCAACGGTTTTTCCTATACCTTTCCATATCAAAACGCTCGGACCAACCTTCGCAAGCGCAGCACCTATAAGACCCCCAATAAGAGCATGAGAAGAACTTGCTGGAAGACCAAAATACCATGTTATGATATTCCAGATACATGCTCCGACTAAGGTACCGAAGATTACAGCATTGTCAATAACGTTAACATCAACAATCCCTTTTCCCATTGTGTTTGCAACATGCAAGCCAAAAACCAAAAACGCAATAAAATTGAAGAATGCAGCCCAGATAACAGCCAGGCGTGGGGAAAGAACTCTCGTTGAGACAACTGTGGCTATAGAATTTGCTGAATCATGAAATCCATTGAGAAAATCAAAAGAATATGCAAGAAAAATTAGGAATAAGATTGGGGCAGTCATATTCTTATGTTTGCTTGACAAGAATTGTTTCTATGATGTGCGCAACATCTTCGCATATATCAAGAATTGTTTCTGCATCAGTATAGATGTCTTTCCATTTTATTATTCCGATAGGGTCTTTTTCTTTTTCAAATAATTCTGCGAGTGCTTTATCTCTCATTGCATCACCTACATTTTCCAGACGGTTTATCTCAACACAACAGCGCATAATGGATTCATGATGTTTAACATCGCGAAGGCAGGTTATTGCGGTTTGAACAGACTTAGCTGATTCTTCTATGATGTCGGCAAATTCAACAAGGGTTGAATCAACATTTTTTATTTTATAAACCCTTATCTGGTTTGTGATTGTATTAAACATATCAATTATATCGTCGAGTTCTTTAGCAAGATTATATATATCTTCTCTGTCAAAGGGTGTGATAAAGGTTTTATTAAGATGGCTTAAAATAAGATGGGTTATTTCGTCTCCCTCGTGTTCGATCGAACGAATTTTACTATATAGATTTAAATCAATTTCTCCAGTTCTTGCGATTTCTTTGAATGTAGTTGCTGCTTCAACAGCATAACCTGCGTGTCTTTCAAATAATTCAAAAAAATCAAAATTATTCGGAAGAAATTTTCTTAATGACATATAGTATCATCTCCTTTGAATCAAGTTTTTAATATTACCAATGAAAAAAGGCGGGTATCTTTATTGATAAATAATAACACATTTTCTATGATAAATCAATGCTGTATACAGGCGTCAATTCATTCATATTTTAAAATTATAATAGTTGGTTCCTCTGGCATTTGTTCACGGGTTATTGTTAACTCATTTGAGTCAATATACTGTATATTTGATTTACCCGCAAGAAATTTATCCACTGATTCAATGGGTATGTTTATAGCAGAGGTTTTATAATGCATGGGTATTATTATTTTAGGATTAATCTGTTGTACTACTCTGGTGGCTTGCTCTGAATCAATGGTATAAAAACCTCCAACAGGGATTAATAGAATATCCACATAACCTATATCTTTTATATGTTCAGGTTGTAAAATATGTCCCAGGTCTCCTAAATGAGATACACAAATATTATCCACCTTGAATACGAATATTGTATTATGTCCCCGTTTACTACCTTCAGTTGCATCATGAAAACTTGATATACCTTTAATATCTATTCCTTTAATCTTATATTCTCCAGGTTTCCTTACTACTTCCGGATTACCTTTCACAAGATTAACTGCATTATGATCAAAATGTTCATGGCTGATAAGCACTATATCTGCCTCTACTGCTGGAATTTCATACCCAACAGTTTTATCAAAAGGATCAGTCAATATCCTCATCCCATTCCCTGAAGTAATAAGAAAACATGAATGACCCAACCAACGTATATTCATATTTCACCTCCAAAATGTTTATAAGTATTTTCAAGCGTGAAGGGGGGTTTCCCCTTCACGAGATAATTCCTCTTCCCCCAGGCACTCGCGGGGGCTCACCCCCTGCTTCCCCACAAATCGCTTGGCGCGCCTGGCGCGCCTGGCGCGATTTGAACGCGCGACCTCTGGATTCGAAGTCCATCGCTCTATCCAACTGAGCTACAGGCGCAGGTTCTGTACTTTTTAATAAACCTTCTTTCAATACCTCCTGAATATATTTTATCATTATTTCAGAAAAATTATCGTCGTGTTATGTACCTCTGATAGAAATGAGAAAACCAATAGACATCATCCGTATGAATATGTCATAAACATAAAAACTGGAGTATATACCTGGTTTTTGTTATAATATATAGCGTCTTTGTATTGATTCTATGTTAACTAAAAGCAAATCTAAAAGGGAAGGGCATATATGCCAAGTAAATCTGCAAAGGTAAAAGATGTATCAGGATATAAAAGTGAGTACAAAAAATCAGTGAATATTTTACTGGGTATTGCTTCGCTTGTCTTTTTCGGTATAACACCATTGTTAAACTTCAAACCAGCATATGATTATACAGTAATAAAAGATATTCTCGGAGCATTATTTGTCGCAATCTTCGCAGTGGCATTATATCTTAAAAAAGATGATATCTTAATAAATCTAAAAGGTTTTATTGTAGGAACTATCTTTTTTTTGTATATTTTAGCGGGATGCTTCTATGCACCGGTTAAATATGGTGCTGCACAGGCGCTCGAAAATTATCTTTTGTATTACCTTCTTTTTATCGCAGGTATGCTCTGGAAATGGGAAAAAAGAGATGCTTTTATATGGGCAGCATCAATGGTTGTGGCTTCAATTACAGCATTTGTACAATATCATATTACAAATTATCCTATCTCCACATTTGGAAATCCAAATTTTTTCGCAGGGCATCTTTTAATGCCAATTTTTCTGATCTTATATTTTGTGAAGAAAAAATATATTCCCATAGGAATAATATATGGAATAATAACCATTGCTGCACTTCTTATTACAAAATCACGCGCCTCGGTATTTGCATTTCTTGTTGCATCTGCATTTGCGTCGTTTTTGCTTTTGAGAGAAAATAAAATTCGATGGCTTAAGTACATTGGTTTCATAATTGTTATTATTGGAACACTTTTTCTCTGGAATTCAATAAAATATCAATTTACCCAAGATATTAGATATTATATATGGCGTGGAACATTGAACCTAATCAAGGAGAAACCCATCCTTGGTTGGGGGACAGGTAATTTTATTTTTCACTATCCATATTTTAGGTATAGAGAATACTTTTTAAGACCCCAGGCAACCCCTATAACAAATCATCCACACTCTCAATATCTCGAAATTTGGTCTGAAAATGGTGCCATCGGACTTTTACTTTTTGTAGTAATTCTCGGTTTTGCATTATATTCTGGAATGAAAAAACACTCAAAGGATTCATATGATATTTCTCTTTTTTCATTAACAGGAATTATAGCAGTTGCTGTCGATAATATCCTCTCCACGAATCTTACAAACACATCAACCGCAATGTATTTCTGGTTTCTTTCTGGATTATGCTTTACTCTTGATGAGAAATCAAAAAAGATTGTTATCTCTAATTCATTAAAGAAAACAGTGCTATGGGCATTAATGATTTCAATGATAACACTGGCTGGGTGGAAGACTTTTTACAGGCTAACACCTGAGGTTTACCTTAAGAAGGCTATCACTGCAAGAGAAATGAACGATTTTTCAACTGCTATTGAAAATTATAAAAAAGTGTGTAAAATAAATCCTAATAATGTTGTCGCGTGGTATAAACTTGCCTTTGCGTATGGTCAGATAGGTGACCTTGAAAATTCAGAAAAAATTTACCTTAAAATTAATAATATTCTGTTTCCACATTTTGCGAAAACTGATGGCAATCTTGGTACTCTTTACACACAAAAGCAGGACTATGAGAAAGCAAAGTATTATTATGAAAAGGCATTATTTTTTAACCCCTATGACATAGATGTACTACTTGGAATGGTTGCAATAAAACTTTTCAATGACAGAGACATTAAAGGTGCAAAAGAATATTTAGAAAGAGCTATGGCAATAAATCCTGAACATGAATATGTGAAATATCTTATCAAAAAATTTCCAGAACTCGCTGATGGCTCTTCAAATAATACTGTTATCAATAAAAACAATAAACAAAGAGGAGAGTAAAATGAAATGTGAAATATGCGGAAAAGGACCAAGAACTGGAAATAACGTTAGCCATTCTAATGTTAAGACAAAAAGAACATGGAAACCAAATGTGCAGAAATTACTACTTGAATACAAAGGGAACGTAAAAAAAATGGCAATCTGCACGCAGTGCTTAAAATCAGGAAAGGTTCAAAGGCCTCAAAAAAATTCAGAATAATTTATCCTGCCTGTATAACATCAAGCCAGGTAATAAATAAATCACCTGATTTATGCAGTACAGGACTATAACAAATCGACAAAGGTTTTGATGGCATCTTAAAAGTTCCAGTAAAGTGCGCTTCAAACAAACAGTTATTCTGTTTAACCCAGACCACGGTCTCGTTTTTCTGGTATCTTGTGATTTTGACACACTCTACACCAGAAGTTGTAAAAAATACAGGTGGATTGCCATATCCAAAAGGTTTCAACAACTGAAGATCCTTAAGAAATGGTATCGTAATATTTTCAAAATCCATATGTATAGGTTTTATTTCATTGGATATCCTGGGTTTTTCTATTTTCATTTCCCTCCAGAATTTCTTTAGTTCTGACATATTGGAAGATTTCATCTTAAATCCAATAGCATCCCTATGACCACCAAATGAAATAAAGATATCTCGAATTTGATTAAAAAAATCATAAAGATTTATACGGTTAAAACTCCGGGCTGAGCCCTGAATCAAATCTCCATGTCTTATTGCAACCAATGCCGGCATTTGAAATTTTTCACTTATCTTTGCAGCAAATGTTCCTGAAAATGATGCTGGGATATTTTCGAAAAGAAAAATTGGTAATCTCTCGGTATCCTTGCTTTTAATAACAGATAAAAGATTTCTCATTACTCTTTGTTTTTCTTTTTCAAATGTTTTTATCTCCTCAAAAATGGGTTCTATGTTTTCATCTAAACCTGCAGTCAATATCTTAAATGCTAATTCAGGTTTTCCAAATCTTCCCGGAGTGTTTAATTTCGGATTAAGATAATGTGTTATTATTCTAATCTCATCACTGTTCTTTGGAATATAAAAATGTTCCTTGAACTTTTCAATTCCAGGTATACCCGTATTTTCAAAACGATTCAGACCTATCTTTACTATCGCACGATTTTCTCCTCTAAGCAGACCATGATCATTAAGTGTACCTATGGCTCCAAGTTCAATACATGAATAAAATATATCTCTCGGAAAAAAAGGGAAAACTTCCAGAAAAGATTGCGCCAATTTTAAGACAAGTCCTGAAGCAGTAAATATATCAAAATCTCCATCACCCCGATTCAATGAAGGATTTACGATAGTAGTATAATGAAGATCCTTTTCAATCGAACCACGATGATGATCTATGATAATTAATGGGAATTTTGTCTTTTCACAGTAGTCAATCAATTCTTTAGAGGTTGTACCCGTATCTATTGTAATAAGAAGACCATAGCCCATCTCTTCTATTTTTTTAACAAATTCCGGCTCAATCTCATAATTCTCGAGCCGATGGGTAAGTTTAACATCAAAAGCAACATTCATAGAGTTAAAAACATTGGAAAGTATTGCTGCACCCGCAATCCCATCTACATCCCCATCTGAATAAATAAATATTTTTTTTCTTGCACGGATGGTGTCTTCAATCAGTTCGCACGCCTGTTGCATACCGCAGATTTGAAAAGGGTTGGAAAGCATTGAAACATCAGGATTTAAAAATTTTTGAACTTCATCCTCGCTTTTTATACCCCTTTCGTAAAGTATCTCAAGAATAATAGAAGAAACACCTTCAATGCTCAATAAATTTTTTTTCATATCCCAATAATCTTCTTGATTTCATCAATAGAAAGTTCAGAAGGTTTAATACCTTCAAATTTTTTATCTCCAATAATAATCGTGGGAATTTTTGTCAATCCAAGCAGGGTGAATTCTGTAAGATTATCTGCATCATCAATATCGAAATAAGAAAAGGGTATGCTGAAATTCTCGAATTTTTTCTTCCATCCCTGACATAATCCACAATCTTCTTTTCCAAAAAGTATAATTTTCTTCATATTATATTCCAGTTTTAGCACTATAAAAATCCTTAAAATTGTTAATCAATCCTGTTTCTTTCCTCTTTTAATATATTTTACTGAAATGTTTGCCTCTTTCAACATATCCTGTGAAAGTTTGTCAGGATAGCCCTCAGAAATAACAACCTCTTTTATTCCTGCGTTAATAATCATTTTTGCGCAAACAGAACAAGGATGACATGTAATATAAAGAACACTCCCCTTTATACTTACACCATGGTATGCTGCCTGGATGATTGCATTCTGTTCTGCATGAAGCCCCCGACATAATTCATGTCTCTCGCCAGAAGGAACATTAAGGTTCTCGCGTAAACAGCCAGTTTCTTCACAATGTTTAATTCCGGATGGTGCTCCGTTATAACCAGTAGCAAGAACTCTTTTCCCTTTAACAAGAACTGCTCCAACTTTGCGACGAAGACACGTCGAACGCTCGGATACAAGAAGAGCAATCCTTATAAAATACTCATCCCAATCAGGTCTGTTAACCTTTGTTTTCTTTTTAGTTTTCATGAAGAGGAAACTGGCTCGCAAACATTTTTACCCGTTTTCTTAAAAGTTTCAGTTGACTCTGGTTTGACTGATATGACAATGCTTCATCTATAAAATCAAGAATTTTATTAATTTCATCCTTCCCCATTCCACGCGTTGTAATCGCAGGCGTTCCAATACGAATACCACTGGCAATATTTGGTGGCAGAGGATCAAAAGGAATTGCATTTCTATTAACAGTTATACCTGCCTCGCCAAGAATCTGCTGAGCAACAATACCAGTAATATTTTTATTACGAAGGTCAACAAGAACAAGATGATTATCTGTTCCACCGGTAACAATCCTGTAGTTCCTTTTAGCAAGCTCATCAGCAATATATCTACTATTGAGGATTACCTTTTTTTGATAAGAAATAAAATTCTTGCTCATTGCTTCCTTAAATGCTACTGCCTTACCTGCAATACAGTGAACAAGAGGTCCACCTTGTATACCTGGAAAAACAGACCTATCAACCTGACTGGCAAATTTAGACCTGCACAGTATAAACCCACCCCTTGGTCCTCTGAGTGTTTTATGAGTTGTACCGGTAACAAACTCAGCATATTTGATAGGAGAAGGATGCAAACCAGCAACAATAATACCCGCTATATGAGCAATATCCGCACATAGATACGCACCAACTTGTTCCGCAATCTCTGAAAACTTTTTAAAATCAATTGTTCTCGGATATGCACTTGCTCCACAAACTATCATTTTTGGTTTGGTCTGCTTAGCAATTTCCAATATCTTATCATAATCAATCTGTTCAGTTTCTCTGCTAACACAATAATAAATAGGGTTAAATACGATACCTGAAAAATTTATCTTTGCACCATGCGTAAGGTGTCCCCCAGCAGAAAGGTCCATACCGAGAATTGTATCCTTTGGCTTTAAGACCGAAAGATAAACCGCCATATTTGCCTGACTTCCTGCATGAGGTTGAACGTTAGCGTGTTCAGCGTTAAAAATCTTCATAAGTCGTTCATTCGCCAACATCTCAATATTATCAATAATAGTACACCCATCATAATATCTTTTACCAGGATATCCTTCTGCATATTTATTGGTTAATAATGAACCAACCGCAGAAAGAACCTCTTTACTCACGTAATTTTCGGATGCAATAAGATTAATAGTTTCTTTTTCTCTCTTTTCTTCTTTTTTTATCAATTCTGAAATCACAGGGTCAATTTTTCTCAACATTTTTAATATCCTCTTCTTTTATATAAGAAAAGTCCGCGAACTTTAAAAAAACATCATTAAACATCTTAAGTAGAGCGAGACGATTACCTCTTAAGTTTTCTTCAGGGCACATAACCAGAATCTTATCAAAAAATCTGTCTATGGGTGTTTTAAGATCCTCGAGCATGCGCAAAAATTCACTGAAATTCTTTTTTTCGAGCAAATCCTTAAGTACACCCAGATATTTATCTGCAACCATAATAAGTTCAACCTCGCCATCTTCCTTTAATAATTCTCTTTTGAAATCAGGAATATCTATATTTTTCTCTTTTGCCTGTTTCAAGATATTGGCAACCCTTGTCACTGGAATAAGAATTGTATCAACGTTCGCTGTTTCTCTTATAAAAGATCTGATTGCATCAAGTTTATTCCTTGCCCTTAGAAAATTTAATCTCTCGACACTTAAAACGCTTCCTCGTAATCCTTTTGGAAAACCTTCTGTTTCAAGATAAGATTCAAATCTTTGAAGTAGAAAATTCTTTATTCTATTTTTAGTAACATCCAGTTCAGATGCTGAAAACTGATAAACAATAAAAATTTTATCAATGATATCCTCGTAATCAAAATCATATCCTGATTTATAAACCAGTTGAAATAATGCCACAGAAACTCTTCTTAAGCCATAAGGATCTTCAGAGCCACTAACATCAACACCCGCTGATATAAAACAGCATAGATAATCAATCCTATCCACAATTCCAAGCAATACCCCGAATGTACTCTCAGGCAGAGAATCTCCAGAAAATCTTGGACGAACATGTTCAGAAATTGCCTTACAAACCTGCTGACACTCGCCAGAAACACCTGCGTATATTGCTCCCATAATTCCCTGCAAATCTGGAAACTCCCTTACCATTTCTGAAGCCATATCATACTTACTTAATTCGGCTGCTCTCGTCAGAATATTTTTCTCATCATTGCCCAACCCAAGTATATCAGAAATAATGGCAGAAATTTTTTTCATTCTATTGACCCTATCAAGGAGAGATCCCCATCTTTGATGGAATACGATTTTTTCAAGTTTGTTTCTAAAATCATAAAAGGATTGAGAAAGATCTGTCTCATAAAAAAACTGAGCATCAAGAATTCTTGTTCTTAAAAGATTTTCATAATTCTTGCCGATAGTATCACTACAATTCCCATCGCTTATGACAAAGAATTCTTTTTGAATACTCTTCCCACAAAAAATAGGAATCCCCTTTGCTTTCTCAACTAAAACGCTAAGAATATCCTCTGGCAGGTTATATCTTAAGTCCGGAAATTTACAACGAATAACTCGTGGATACTCCACAAGGTTTGAAAGATTTTCGACTATCCCGGAATCAAATGTTTCATTTTCTCTAAGGGACTTTTTAATAAGCTCAATTATAAAAGAGTACCTTATTTTTTCATCAGGGATAACAAACGCCTTCTCAATTTTATCAAAATAATCCACCCAGTTATATATTCTTATCCTGCCAGGAGATAACACCCTATGCCCAAAGGTATTTTGTGAACTTTTCACACCACCAAACTCCATCGGGACTCTCTCGTTTCCAAATATTGCAAAAATCCACCTTACCGGCCTATAAAATATTTCACCTGACTCGTTCCACCTCATTCCCCTTGGAATATCTAATCTTCTCAACATTGAAGGAATAATACAAGAGAAAATTTTGATTGAACTTATACTGGGGATTTTTTTTGATATATACACAAACCTTTTCTCATTGGTTTGTTTGATTTTCAAAGCAGAAACCGAAACGCCCTGTGCCTTTGCAAAACCATATGCCGCAGGAGTTGGTACCCCTGAAGAATCAAAAGCAACATCATACTTAGGACCGGTTACTTCCTTTTCCTCTTCTACCGTACAAACAGGAATATCCTTTCCGAGCAGAATCAATCTACGGGGAGTGAAAAAAAACATTATTTCCCTCGAAACAAGCCTATTCTTTCCGAGTTCATCAAGGAATATAGGCATAAACCTATTTATAAAATGGTCTCCAACCCAGGCAGGTAAGTCCTCACAACCAATCTCAAATAAAAGATGTTCTTTTTTCATTTCACACCAAAATGTATTATCAAAACCTTACTAAACTGATACATAGACAATCTTCTTTGTAATATTCAACCAGATTTTTACTGGATACTACTGATACCAATAAGAGTTATAGGTTATTGTCTTCCCGTAAAACAGACAAAACCTAAAAATACCACCTTTTCTATCATTATTATCATTATAGTGAATGAATTTTTCCAGGTTAGGTAATTATAAATTATACAATTTTTTTCTTAAGAATGACAAACATGCCACAAAATACTAAAAGAAATATGTGTGAAATCCAAGGAGAAATCTGCCACGGTATCATTTCTATTTTGCCGAGTGATAAGCCGACTGCATAAAAGGCATATGTAAAAAACATCATTATAATTCCGATTACAAAAATTTTTATCCTCGAAAAAAATATTCGCTGATAAAAAAATGGAAGCAGAAGAAGTATCACCAACAAGTTTAACAAAGGATAGGATATCTTTGAATAAAGTACAATCCAATCGGTTTTATCCACTACTCCAACAGCAGCCACTTTTTTTAATATCCTTCGCAGAGAAAAAAAAGATTGTCGCTCGGGATTAGTAGATGTATACCTTACAAGAATCAGTGGATCAAAAGACGTCTTCAGCGTCAAAACACTGAATTTATTCTCAGTTCCATTAACAACACTTGCGTCATAGAAAATAATCATATCATTAAAAAATTCTGCCTTCCTGGCCTGAATGGTTCTTTTCACACCTTCTTCATAGAACGCAATCACAACATTGGTAAAAATATTCTCTTTGTTTGTTTGTTCTGCCCACAGTAAAAGAACAGGTGTTGTTATGCTGATATCCCCCTTTCCCACATCTCTGTTTGAATCAGGGTAGGGCGGAAAACAGCCAAAAAGGAAAGCGAAAATAGACACACAAAAACCAAATACCAAAAAAGTTCTGAATATCTGAAGTTCTGAAATTCCTTTAAGTTCGAGAATAGATATTTGCCTGAATTTTTCCATTTCTGAAAAAACAAAAAATGCACTCAACAGGGTAATAAAAGGAAAAATCATCTGAATGTTATCATAAAAATTGACTATGTAATCTTTCCATGGGAATCCTCCGGCACGTTTCATATCTGCAAAACTCCAGAAAATCTGTGTAAGAAGAAGTACAACAGAAAAAGATATAAACAGTATAAAGAAAAAAGAAACAAGTTGTTTTAAGAAATATTTATCTCTAAATAACATTTGAAAACCTTTTATTTAAAAGAACAACCAAAAAAAGAAAAATTAGAGGAACAATAAAAAAGAGATAAACATTCCCTGTTTTATAAACAATACCTTCACCCACAAGTATAATAAAATAAGACAACAATCCCATCAATAAACCAATTCCGAGGATATGCATATATCCGTGCATCCTGGATCCTATTCCCGCATAAAAACCAATAAAGAGATAAAAAATTGGCAGAAGGACGAAAAATATTTTTTTGAAGATTATCATAAAAAATTGATTATCAGATTGTCTCGAGAGATTCCTTATCAGAAGAAAGAGATTCATTTCTTTTGACCTTTTTTCAAGATTAAAATCTGAAACCACTCTATAGGGAAGTAAAAAAGAATACTCCTTAAATAACGTCTTCAAAATAATCCGCGATTTTTCTATTGAATGTGAAACAATAGAACCGTTCTCAAGTAATAAAGAAAGGTAACCATCTGTATTTAACTGAATCTTCCCTTCTTCTGCGCTGATAACGCATACAGTATCTGAACCTATCTTCTGTGAAATGTAAACTCTATGTAACGTTCTACCTTTAATATCATCAATATAAATCGATATGCCAGGAAAATTTTTAATAAGACTCTTTGGTTTAAACATCTTCATTGGTTCATCTATTCGTGCCTGCCTGATAAGCAATCGATTTTTATATATTGCAGAAGGTGCAACAAAAAAGCAAAGCCAGAATTCAACAAAACAAAAAATAAGCCCTGCGATAAAGAAAAATTTAAGTATCTGCCTTCCTGAAATACCTGATATTAAAAAAACCCAGTATTCTCTATCCATATTCATTCTTGCAACAGTTCCAATCACAGCAGTAAAAAAAGATAGTGCGATAATGTCAGGGCTAACTTCGAAAAAGGAATAAATAAAAAATTTGCCAACTGTTCCAATTGTAAAAAAATGGTTTATAATTATATCCATAAGCCAGAGAAAAGGCCTGACCATAAAAAGAAGTATAAAAATTGATAATGTCAGGATAAAAAAATTCCCGAATTCATGATAGAGGTATCTTGTTTTTAAATTCATGGCTCCAAAAAAATTAAGATTATTATTATTATTTCATCATATCATAGAGATGGTGTTTCCAGAAAGGTGTATAGGATGTGGTAGAAATATACACATCGAAAAATATTGTTTTTGTAACGATTGTCTTGCCCATCTGGTTCCTGCTTCACAATCAAGCAACCACATATTTTCACTTACGGTTTACAACGGTCCTGTACAAAAAGCAATCCACACATTTAAATATGAAAGAAAAAAATGGATGGGGAAAATATTTGCACAGTGGATGCACGATTTTTTAGTCGCCCATCCAGATATAGAGTTTGATTTCATAATCCCTGTTCCACTACATCCAATAAGAGAATTTCACAGATCCTTTAACCAAAGCTGGCTAATTGCATATCACCTCGGGAAATTAAGGAAAAAACCTGCTATGTCAAATGTCCTTATTAAAGCAAGAAATAACAAATCCCAAACAGGCCTTGATTCAATAGAAAGAAAACAAAATGTTAAAGCCGCTTACAGGGTTAAAAAACCATCTTTAGTAAAAAATTCAAGTATCCTTGTTATTGACGATGTATATACAACAGGTGCCACAGCCGAAGAAATTTATAGGACACTTAAAAATTCAGGAGCGAAAACAGTATACATACTAACAATCGCAAAGGCATAGAACTTATCGCACTTTACTGTGATAAGTTTATAAGATAATTGGAACCAGATTTTATATTTTTTTACCAATATAAAAAACATATCCATAATACTGCTTGTATTTTAAATACAACTCAGATTCATATTTCATATATTTGACAAAATTCTCTGCGTCTTTATTCCCAGCATTCTTTTTCAAAAATGCTTTTTGTATGGCCTTCTGCGGATTAAAATATGTATCGGTCCAGCATTTTTCAGGCAATCTAAATGCGGCAATAAAACTATAACCTGCTTTTTGCATTATTGAAATATTATGCACTATTGTATCTATTTCAGGAACAGCATTAACCCAGAAATTTTCAATTTCAACAGGTCGTTCATCGGTAAACCATGACTCGTATGTTACAGCAATATAACCGTCTTTTTTAAGAAATCTTTTCCAATAATTCAAACCCGTTTCAAAACCTATGCTGGCAATAGATCCTTCAGACCATATAACATCAAATTCCTCATTTTGAAATGGTAAATTATCCATTGATCCCACAATGCCCGTTACCTTATCCTGCAAACCGAGATTTTTAGCGTTTGCATTAAATTTTTCGATAAAATCTCGGGAAACATCAAGCCCAATAATCGTTCCTTTTGTGTTTTGCGCAAGAATCATTGTTTGACCGCCTGTACCACAACCCAAATCCACAATTTTTAATTCATTTGACAAATTATCAATAAAGCCTAATGCCTTAATGGTAGACTCGGGGCTACCAGGACCCTGTCGTTCTAACCTTCCAAAATAATCAGAAATTAAGTTTGAATCAAAATTATGAATTAATGTTTTTTCGTTTTTCATATTCAAACCCCTTAATCCGATGTAATACTTTCTTATTTTTCCACAAATTTAATCACTATTATGTATAACCCGTTTCTATACGAATCGAATATATATTATCAACATCCTGTTACATATTGCACAAACTTTTATGACATATAATTATGAATAGAATCACTAAAAATTTCGGTTTACACCAACTTTTATACCGCATCTTATCTTGATTGATTATAGCATAAGTCCCTTTTGTCTTAATATTTAATGAGATACATCCTATAGTGCTTTTTTTAAATCTTATCCGAGGTAAAAATTCTTTGTTAGGGTAATGAAAAAAGCAATCATTTGAATTGGAAATAACATTTTTCCCGGACCCTTGTTTTGAAAAAAGGAGAAAAATCCATCAAGGCCTTCTTTTACGAAAGAAAGAAGTGAGTTCCCCTTTTATAAGATGAAAGAAAATTCCCTGTTTTTTAAGATAGAAATTATAATCCATCTCATCCAGTAATACCTAATTTATAGATCCTGTTTGGGCAGATTTACTATGACTGAATATAAACAAAACTTTGACCATAACCAGTAATTCTGGTAATATATAAGAGAATGGCCATACAGGAGGACAAATGGAACTAATTGGTAAGGTACACAAATTTGGCGATGATATTAACACAGATTACATTATATCAGGCAGGTATAAATTCAAAACGCTTGATATGAATGAACTTGCTTCACACATCTTTGAAGATATAGATCCTGATTTTTCAAAAAAGATTAATGCGGGCGATTTTATTGTTGCAGGTAATAACTTTGGTTGTGGTTCTTCACGGGAACAGGCAGTCCTTGCCTTGAAATATGCAAAAATCGGTGCCGTGATAGCAAAAAGTTTCGCAAGAATTTTCTTCAGGAACGGAATTAATGTTGGACTCATTTTGATAGAAGCTGATACAGAAAAAATATCACAGAATGATATTTTAAAGGTCGACATTACCAGCGGAAAAATTGTGAACAAAACAACAAATGAAGTAATACCTATTAACCCACTTCCAGATTTCCTGCTCCAGATAATTCAAGAAGGTGGAATTATAAATTATTTAAAAAAATACAGGGACTTTAAGATATGAAAAAATATAAAATTACTTTGATACCCGGCGATGGAATTGGACCTGAAATTACAGAGGTAACAAAAAGATGCATCGAAGCAACAGGTGTAAAAATAGAATGGGAACAATGCGAAGCAGGGATTCCTGCTATTGAAAAATTTAATGATCCATTACCACGTGAAACAATAGAATCCATAAGAAAAAATAAAATCTGCCTGAAAGGACCCATCACAACACCTGTTGGAACAGGATACAGGAGCATAAATGTTGCATTAAGACAGATCTTCAATCTTTATGCCTGTGTCAGACCATTTAAGGTTTATCAAGGAGCCAGAACTTTTTACAAGGATATTGACCTTGTTATAATCAGGGAAAATATGGAAGACCTTTATGCAGGGATTGAATTTGAAATTGGAAAACCCGAAACCCTCGAGGTTCTTGAAACAATTACACGTTTGAGTAAAAAAGAAATATCCAGGGATTCAGGTATCAGTATTAAACCAATATCAATTTCAGGATCTGAAAAAATTGTAAGGTTTGCCTTTGAATATGCAAGAAAGAACAAAAGGAAAAAAGTAACTGCCATTCATAAAGCAAATATAATGAAATTCACTGATGGGCTTTTTCTTGATGTCTCAAGAAAAATTGCAGCAGATTATTCAGATGTTGAATTTGAAGATAGAATAGTCGACAATATGGCAATGCAACTTGTTCAAAAGCCACAGAAGTATGATATCCTCGTATGTCCCAACCTATACGGAGACATTCTTTCTGACCTATGCGCAGGGCTTGTTGGCGGGCTTGGACTTTCTCCAGGGGCAAATTATGGAGATGATGTTGCAATCTTTGAACCAACGCATGGAAGTGCACCAAAATATGCGGGGAAAAATGTTGTTAATCCATCGGCACAAATATTGGCTGCAGTTTTAATGCTGAGATATATCGAAGAAAATATAGCAGCAACAAAACTTGAAGAAGCACTTGCGTGGGTAATTAAAGACGGAAAATACACAACATATGATTTTATGCCAGAGGGAACATCTGGAAAAAGTACAACCGAAATGGGAGAGGCAATTATAAAAAGGATGGTTAGCTAAATGATTACTGTTGTAATAGGAACACAATGGGGAGACGAAGGTAAAGGGAAAATAATTGATACTCTTGCTACACAACATGATATTGTTGCACGTTATCAAGGTGGAGCAAACGCAGGTCATACTGTTGTTTATAACAACCAGAAGTTTATATTTCATCTCGTTCCTTCTGGTATACTCCATAAACATGTTGTGGGTATCCTCGGAAATGGAATAGTTATTGATCCTGCCTCATTTTTCCAAGAACTTACAGACATGGAAAAACAGGGTATAGATTTTTCAAAAAGGTTATTTATCGCACAAAATGCACATATCACACTTACATATCACAAGATACTTGACCAGATTGAAGATGCAAAAAGAGGCAGTGGAAAACTTGGAACAACAGGTCGTGGAATTGGAACAACATATACCGACAAATATGGAAGAATTGGCATAAGGGTATCTGATTTTATAAATGAATCAGTGTTTATTAATAAACTAAAAACTGCTCTCGAACTAAAAAATTACCTTTTTCAAGAGTATTATAAAAAATCCATTATCAGCGTAGAAAACCTTGCTGATGAGTATAGTAAATACAGGGAAAAATTTAAGGAAATGGCAATAGATACATCATACTATCTAAATCAGGCGATAGATAAGGGTAAGAGGATTCTTGCAGAAGGAGCACAGGGAACTTTTCTTGATATTGATTTTGGAACATATCCCTTTGTAACTGCTTCAAATCCAATATCGGGTGGTGCCTGTACTGGCCTTGGCATAGGACCAAAAAAAATTACAAAGGTTATCGGCGTAGCAAAGGCATACACAACAAGGGTTGGGATGGGACCTTTCCCCACTGAAATTAACGATGAGATAAATCAAACACTAAGAACCGCCGGAAATGAGTTTGGTGCTACAACAGGAAGACCCAGACGATGTGGATGGTTCGACGCTATTATTGTTAGATATGCCACAGTGTTGAATGGAATAGATGAACTTATAATTACAAAACTTGACGTTCTCTCAGGATTGAAAACAATAAAGATTGGTGTAAAGTATATCTATAATGATCAAAGTGTTGATATATATCCTCTTGATACAGAAATCTTTGAAAATGTTGACGTTGAGTATGAAGAAATGCAGGGATGGGATACAAATATAAATAACATATCAACATATAAAGATCTTCCTACCGCAGCAAAAAAATATATAGATAGAATAGAAGAACTCGTAGGAACAAAAATTACCGCTGTTTCAGTCGGCTCCGCAAGAGAACAAATAATAGCCCGATAAGAATCTTTATATCAAAATCCCTTACGACTGAATGTTTCTTGACATATATGGTAAATAGTTTATAATACAAAACCTATTATAGCGCACCCAAAATTAGGAGAAGATAGCCAATGATTGGCGCAAAAATTATCGTTGAATGCCTTAAAAAAGAAGGGGTCGAGGTAATCTTTGGATACCCCGGAGGTAGCGTAATACCACTTTGCGATGCCCTGTATGATAGCGGTATACGCTTTATTCTTACAAGACATGAACAGGGTGCAGCGCATGCTGCTGATGGATATTCAAGAGCATCAGGTAAAATCGGGGTATGTCTTGCAACCTCAGGCCCTGGCGCAACAAACCTTGTTACGGGTATCTCCACTGCTTATATGGATTCAATACCAATGATAGCAATTACAGGACAGGTCGCCACGCAATTAATTGGAAATGACGCATTCCAGGAGGTTGATACCACTGGGATTACTAGACCTATAACAAAGCATAATTATCTTGTAAAATCAACTGATCAATTATGTAGAATCTTTAAAGAAGCATTTTATATTGCAAAAACGGGAAAACCTGGACCTGTGCTTATCGATATTCCTGCAGATATTCAAAAATCCGAAGCAGATTTCAATTATCCTGAAAAAGTTGAGATAAGAAGTTATAAGCCAGTATATGAGGGACATCCAATACAGATCGAGAAGACACTTTCTCTTGTTGAAAAAGCAGAAAGACCTGTTATACTTGCAGGGGGTGGAGTTATAACATCAAATGCCGCTGGTGAGTTGAAAAAATTTGCAGAAAAAGCAAAGATACCTGTAGCGCTTACGCTTATGGGGCTTGGTGGATTCCCAACACAGCATCCGCTCCACCTCGGGATGGCTGGAATGCATGGCACAAGATATGCTAATAATGCAATAATGGAAACAGATCTTTTGATAGCAATTGGATGTAGATTTGATGATAGAGTAACAGGAAAAATCAGCGAGTTTGCACCAAATGCAACAATAGTTCACGTTGATATTGACCCTGTTTCTATAGGTAAAAATGTTTCAGTTGATGTACCAATTGTTGGAGATGCAAAATTTGTACTTGAACAATTTGTTAATAACTGCCCGAAAACAAATACAGAGCAGTGGCTGAAAAAAATAAATATGTGGAAAGAGAAATATCCACTCACTTACAAAGATACGGGTAATCTCAAACCTCAATTTATTGTAGAAACAATCTCGAGATTAACAGATGGCGAAGCAATTATTGTGACAGAAGTGGGTCAAAACCAGATGTGGGCAGCACAATATTATAAATTTAAGTATCCGAGAACTTTTATTTCATCGGGTGGACTCGGAACAATGGGCTTTGGCTTTCCTGCAGCAATAGGCGCACAGGTGGCATGTAAGGATAAAACTGTAATTGATATTGCCGGAGATGGAAGTATTCAGATGAATATTCAAGAACTCAGTACTGCAGTTTCAGAAAAAATACCGGTAAAAGTGGTTATTCTTAATAACTATTATCTTGGTATGGTAAGACAGTGGCAGGAACTTTTTTATGAAAAAAGATACGCCTTTACCTGTCTTAAGGAAAAACAACCTGATTTTGTGAAACTTGCCGAAGCATACGGAGCATTAGGTTATAGGGTAGATAAAAAAGAGGATCTGGAAAAGACACTGGTTAAAGCGCTTAATTATAATGAGGGTCCGGTTTTTGTAGAGTGCGTGGTTGAACCAGAAGAAAACGTATTTCCAATGATTCCCGCAGGGGCAAGTTTAAAAGAAATAATCGAGGGGCTCGCATAAATGACACATCAAAACCAACACCATGTAATTTCGGTTACTGTAGAAAACAAATCAGGCGTTCTGGCAAGAATATCAGGTTTATTTTCTGCAAGAGGGTATAACATAGATAGTTTAGCAGTAGCAGAAACAGAGGATCCTACTATTTCAAGAATGTCTATCGTTGTTAGAGGGGATGAAAAGATTTTAGAACAGATTTACAAACAATTAAATAAATTAATCGATGTTATAAAGGTTCAGGATTTGACTATGGAGAACCACATCGAAAGAGAACTTGTCTTATTGAAGGTTAATACACAAAATAGCAATGTCAGAAATGAGATTATACAACTTGTAAATATTTTTAGAGCAAAGATTGTTGATGTTTGCAAGAAAACCCTTACGATAGAACTTGTCGGAGATCAATCAAAAGTTGACGCAATGATCGATCTGATGAGAACATTTGGCATAAAAGAAATAACAAGAACAGGAAGGATAGCGACCTGCAGAGAAAAATAAACAAGACAAATAACGCAATATAAGGAGGAGAAAATGGCAAAAATCTATTATGAAAGTGATGCAGATCTCAATGTTTTGAAAAATAAAACTATTGGTATCATAGGATATGGCAGCCAGGGTAGGGCGCATGCACTTAATCTTAAAGATAGTGGTTTGAATGTTATTATTTCAGAACTTAAGGGAACAAATAACTGGGTCCTCGCAGAAAATGATGGTTTTAAACCTCTCAGCACTGCAGAACTCGCTCAACAGGCAGATATTATGATGATGTTAGCACAAGATAATATACAGCCCTTTGTGTATAAAAACGAGATTGAACCAAACCTGAAAAAACAACATGCGCTCGGTTTTGCACATGGGTTTTCAATTGTATACAGCCAGATAAAACCACCGGCAACAGTAGACATATTCATGGTTGCTCCTAAGGGTCCAGGAGACCTTGTAAGAACTCAATTCACTGAAGGGAAAGGAGTCCCATGTCTGGTTGCAGTTGAACAGAATCCAACAGGTCAAGCGTTAAAAATCGCCCTTGCTTATGCAAAAGCACTCGGTGGAACAAGATGCGGAGTTGTCGAAACCACATTTCAAGAAGAAACAGAAACAGACCTTTTCGGAGAGCAGGCTGTATTATGCGGTGGAGTTACAGAACTTATTAAGGCATCCTTTGAAACACTTGTTGAAGCTGGCTATCAACCTGAGATTGCATATTATGAAACATGCCATGAATTAAAACTGATAGTTGAATTAATCATAGAAAGAGGAATCCAGGGAATGAGAAGGGTAATAAGCGATACTGCTGAATATGGAGATATGACCAGAGGACCAAGAATTATCAATGATTCGGTTAGACAAGAAATGAAAAAAATATTAAAGGAAATACAGGAAGGAAATTTTGCCAGAGAATGGATAGTTGAAAATCAGGTTGGAAGACCTGTTTTTAATGCACTCGAAAAAAAGTCAGAAAAACATCTTATAGAGGAGGTTGGAGCAAGAATGAGAAGTATGATGCCCTGGCTCAAGAAAAAATAATAATTAGACAAGATTAAAGATCTTAATAAGATATAACATAATCAGGTGGAGGAAAATAATGGATAACTGGTTACTGGCACCAACAAAGGAGCTTGTAAGTCACCTCTGGATAATTATTTCTAAACTTATTTTCGCGTTGATTGTTTTTATTGTCGGATGGATCATTGCGAAGGTCTTCAAGATACTCGCGTCGAAACTATTAAGAATGTTAAAGGTAGACAAACTTGTAGAAGATTCTGGTTTTAGAGAAATACTCCTGAGGGGACAGATAACAAAAGAACCTTCAGAACTTCTTGCTAGTGTAATCTATTGGTTACTTGTAATTGTTGTTGTATTCCTTGCAATAAATATCGCAGGGGTACCCATTCCGCCTAATGTGATTGAAAATCTTCTTTCTTTTATACCAAAAATAATTATTGGTTTAATTCTTTTCATTGCGTCTTTGCTTGTTGGAAATGTTGTTGAAGGTGTTGTTAATACAGCAGCGGGAAATGCTGGTGTTCAGAAACCCTACGTACTTGGAAAATCAACAAAAGTTCTAATAATTATTTTTGGAATTGTACTTGCTCTCGAGGAAATAGGAATAGCAGCAAATTTTGTAACCTCTGTATTCAGCATACTGCTCGGATGTGGGGCGCTTGCTTTTACGCTTGCGTTTGGACTTGGAGCAAAGGATATTGTAAAAGAATGGCTTGAACAAATTCTTACAAAAAAACAATAATGAGGGTTTTTATTGGTATAAAAATTACAAGCAGTATAATGGAAAAACTAAAAGAAGTTCTTTCCTTTCTTCAAGAATACAGAAACCAAATCAGGACTGTTCGTCCAGAAAACTTACACATCACATTAAAATTTCTCGGGAATATAACACATAATATGTATTCTCAATTTTCTGAGAATCTACAAAATTCAATTACAGAATTTTCTCCTTTTGAGGTAGCAATAGAGGGTATAGGATTTTTCCCGAGTAAGAATCGAGCAAGAATTATCTGGGTAGGTATTAAAAAAAACAACCCACTCGAAAATCTTTATAAAATAGTAGAGAATTCTGCAGAAAAAATTAATATTTTACCGGATAATAAAAAATTCCATGGACACATTACTGTTGGAAGAATAAAAACAGATATTCATCCAAATCTTATAAATGCGATTGAAGAAAAATTTAAGGAAAGAAATTGGGAAAACATGCGCGTAGAAAATATAACAATCTTCGAATCAGTACTTCATCCAGATGGACCAAAATATAAAGAACTGAAAACTATGACCCTCGGAGGAACAGAAAATGGATAAAGAAAAAGCCCTATCTATGGCTATTGAGCAGATTGAGAAGAATTTTGGCAAGGGCTCAATAATGAAACTCGGAGAAAAAACCCGTCTTGAGGTTGACGCAATTCCAACAGGTGCAATCTCCCTTGATATTGCCCTCGGAGTGGGTGGCATACCGAGAGGAAGAATTACAGAGATCTTCGGACAGGAATCATCAGGAAAAACCACCCTTGCTCTTCAGGTTATTGCAGAAGCCCAGAAAAATGGTGGACAGGCAGCATTTATAGATGCAGAACACGCATTAAACCCAGGATACGCACAAAAACTCGGGGTAAATCTCGATGAACTTTTAATCAGTCAGCCGGATACAGGTGAACAAGCGCTTGAGATTGCAGAATCCCTTATAAGAAGCAATGCAATCGACGTGGTGGTTATTGACTCTGTCGCGGCGCTTGTCCCGAGAGCAGAACTTGAAGGAGAAATGGGAGATTCTGTTATGGGATTGCAGGCACGACTTATGTCCCAAGCACTTAGAAAACTAACTGGGTATATCAGTAAATCCCAGACCTCTGCTATTTTTATAAACCAGGTCAGAGAAAAAATAGGCGTGTTTTTTGGAAATCCCGAGACAACTCCAGGAGGAAGAGCATTAAAATTTTATTCCTCTGTTCGTATCGAGGTAAGAAGAATTGAAAACCTCAAAACCAGCCAGGGAGAACTTTATGGAATAAAGGTTAGAACAAAAATAGTAAAAAATAAAGTGGCTCCACCTTTTAGAGAAGCAGAAATTGACATACTTTTTGATTCTGGTGTTTCACGCGAAGGATCCGCAATCGATGCAGGAACATCGCTCGGTATCATTGAGAAAAAAGGTAATCACTATTATTTTGGTGAAAAGGCGCTGGGCCATGGCAAAGACAGTACTGTTAAGTTTCTTAAAGATAATCCTGATGTTTACGACCAATTGGTAAAAAAGATCCGACAGGCCGCGGGTATTGAAAAAAACAAAGAACAATCAGGTGAAAAAGATAAAACAAAATAAGGAGGATGAAATGGCAAAAAAACATGTGAATGTAGCGCTTATCGGTTATAAATTTATGGGTAAAGCACATTCCCATGCCTATAAGGATGTGTCTTTATTTTCTGATACAGAGTCAATCCCAGTAATGAAAATTATATGTGGAAGACATGATATTCCCCTTGCGATTGCCCAGGAAAAATTTGGATGGCAGGAAAGAACAACCGACTGGAAAAAAATTATAAAAAGGGATGATATCGGCCTTATAGATATAACAACTCCTCCCAATGAACACAAGAATATCGCAATAGAGGCCGCAAGAGCAGGAAAATTTGTTTTCTGTGAAAAACCCCTTGCAACAACATTAAAAGAAGCATATCAGATGCTTGAAGAGGTTGAAAAAAATAATGTAAAACATGCAATCTGTTTTAACTACAGAAAATTGCCAGCAGTTGGCCTTGCAAAAAAATTGATTGACGAAGAAAAAATCGGGAAGATTTATCATATGCGTGCTGTATACCTTCAGGACTGGATATTGGACCCAGAATCTCCATTGGTATGGCGACTTCAGAAAAAAATAGCAGGATCAGGAGCACACGGTGATCTGAATGCACATCTTATTGATATGACAAGATATCTTGTTGGAGAATTCGAAGAAGTTATTGGAATGAGCAAAACATTTATAAAAGAAAGACCTCTACTGGTTGAAAAAAATGATCTGAACACAGGCCTTGTTGTAACAGAAAAATCAAACAAGGTAGGTAAGGTAGATGTAGACGACGCAACAGCATTTCTCGCAAGGTTTGCCAATGGAGCAATTGGATCATTTGAAGCCACAAGATTTGCCGCAGGAAGAAAAAACTATCAGAGGTGGGAAATAAACGGAAGCAAGGGTAGCATTGTATTTAATCTTGAACGACTGAATGAACTTGAATATTATTCGGTTGATGATCCATCATGCGCCCAGGGATTCCGCACTATCATTGCAACAGATACTTCTCACCCTTATGCTGAAAACTGGTGGCCTGCAGGTCATATTATAGGATATGGGGATTCCTTTGTTAATATGGTGGCTGATATTATGAATACATTCGGGACAAAGAAAATCCCCACACCAAACTTTGTGGATGGTGTTAAATGCCAAGAAATTCTGGATGCTGTTTGTGAATCAGTTAAAAAAGGTAAATGGGTAAAAATCAATTCAAGGGTTTAACTAAACCTCCAGTAAATTTCCTGCATCTAAACAAAAGAACAAAATTACAGGAGGCAATATGGAAATGAAAAAAATAATTACAGCCGGAGTCGTAGCAGGCGTTCTCGGAGGGTGCCTTGCTTTTGGAACAATATACGCAGTAGTAAATCAACACTATTCTGCAAGTTCAGCAGTTAAACCTCTTCAAATTGTTGACTCATCTGGTGCATATTCGATTCAAAATGCCTTTGTACAGGTTATAAAAATGGTTAAACCTGCTGTTGTTATGATTACCACAGAAAAAACCATTACGTATAAATACTGGAACCCTTTTGGTGATGACTTTTTTAGTGATTTCTTTGATAACTTTGGTATCCCAACCCCAAAACGACAGGAGCCAAAAACATACAAGAAAAAACAAGAGGGTCTTGGTTCTGGATTTATTGTTGATGAAGATGGATATATCCTCACAAATAACCATGTTATTCAGGGCGTGGATAAGGTACTCGTAAAATTACCAAATGACGATCGAAAATATGAGGCAAAAGTTGTTGGAACTGATCCCCGTACAGATCTTGCATTAATAAAAATAAATGCAGGAAGAAAACTTCCAGTACTCGCGCTTGGAGATTCTGATACAATTGAGGTCGGAGAATGGGCAATAGCAATAGGAAATCCCATGGGACTTGAAGAAACCGTAACTGTAGGAGTTGTAAGTGCAAAAGGAAGGAGTGTGCTCGGAACAAGTCCCTATGAAGATTTTATTCAAACAGACGCAGCTATAAACCCAGGAAATTCTGGAGGTCCACTTGTAAATATAAAGGGCGAGGTTATTGGAATAAACACTGCGATTATTGCGCCTTACGTAGCCCAGAACATTGGATTTGCAATTCCAATAAATATTGCAAAGAAGGTATTTAGAGAATTAAAATCAACTGGAAAGGTTACAAGAGGATTTCTTGGTGTTTATCTTCAACCAATTACAGAAGAACTTGCAGCATCGTTCGGTCTTAAGAGTACAAAGGGCGCTATTGTATCGGATGTTATGTCTAACTCTCCTGCAGAACAAGCAGGACTTAAACCAGGAGACATAATTCTTGAGTTCAATGGAACTCCTATTTCTGATGTAAGGGATTTACAAAATAAGGTTGCAGATGCAAAGATAGGCGAAACAGTAAATCTCGGAGTATGGCGAGAAAAAAAGAAAATCAATATACCAATAAAAATTGCTGAAAGACCAGAGGAAGAAACTATTGCAAAGACAGAATCTGAATCAATTGAAAAGCCGTGGAGAGGACTAACTGTATCAGATATTACAAATGAATTAAGAAAAAGATTTGGCATTGGATCAAATATCCAGGGAGTAATTGTCTTGAACGTAGAGCCAGGTTCTGCCGCAGATGAATGTGAAATAACGTCGGGAACCGTAATAAGAAGAATTAATGACTATAATATCTCGAGCATCAAGGATTTTAAAGCCGCTGTAGACAAAATTGATAAAAAGGCATCCGCAACACTGTGGGTTTTCCAAAGAGGGAACAATCGTTTCTGTGTGCTCAAAGGTGAATAAATCCACCAGTATCCTGAAGGATGCTTTGCGGATATTAAGCATATCTGAAGTTTCTGAGTCAAAGCTAAAATCATCGCTCCAGAAAAAAGGATATAAACAAGAGGATATTCTTGATGTGCTTGATTACCTGAGAGAAAAAAGGTTTATTGATGATATCCGTTTTTGCACTATATTGATAAAAAAGCACATAAACAAAGAAAAAGGAATTAATTATATACGTCAACTTCTTTCCATGCATGGTATACCAGAAAATACAATAACAGGTATACTTGCCAAAACATACCCCCAGAGTTTAGAATATAAGGTGGCAAAAAACTTCCTGAAATCACTAAAATTGCCATTTCCAAAGGCAATACTAAAACTAAAAACCAGAGGGTTCAGTGAAGAAACCATAGAAAAACTAACAGAGGAATTTTCAAGTGAATAGCAGGGAAATTCGCGAAAAATATCTGAGATTTTTTGAAGGAAAAGGTCATACTATTATTCCAAGCAGCAGTCTTATACCTTTCGATGACCCAACTCTTCTTTTTACAAGTGCTGGAATGGTCCAATTCAAAAAATTCTGGATTACAGAAGGCCAGATTCCATATACGAGGGCAGTATCTTGCCAAAAATGCCTCCGGGCAGGAGGTAAAGATAGTGATCTCGAAAATATCGGAAAAACAGGAAGGCATCATACATTCTTTGAAATGCTCGGAAACTTCTCATTTGGTGATTACTTTAAAAAAGAAGCAATAGAAATGGCGTGGGAATTTGTGATTGAACAAATGAAGATAGAAAAACAAAGGATATGGGCATCTTACTACTGCGAAGATATAGAAACATTACATATATGGAAAAAATTTTTACCAGAAGATAAAATTGTTCCTCTGGGCAAAAAAGACAATTTCTGGGGACCTGCAGGAGAAACAGGACCATGCGGACCATGTAGCGAAATCTATATCGATTTTGGGAAAAATGACTCCTGTAAAAATCCTGATTGTAAACCTGGCTGTGACTGTGATCGCTTTCTCGAATTCTGGAATCTTGTATTTCCACAATACAACCAACAACTAAACGGACAAATACTACCATTAAAAAAAAGAGGTGTCGATACAGGAATGGGTCTAGAGAGAATTGCTCGTATTATGCAAAACACCCGTTCAAATTATGAAACAGATCTTTTTTTACCATTACTGCAAAAACTTGAAGAAATTTCAAAGGTAAAATACTCCCAGGAAATAAGCAAATTCAGGATTATTGTTGACCATATTCGCGCAGCCGCCTTTATCTTAAGCGATGGTGTCTACCCTAACAACGAGGGAAGGGGATACATATTGCGAAGAATAATAAGAAGGGCATCATTCCAGGGAAATGCGATTGGATTGAAAAGACCATTCTTATCTGAATTAATTGATCCTCTTATTGCTATGTTTGAGGGTGTTTATGAAAACCTGAAAATAAACGCAGAAGAGATTAAAATAACTATTTCAGAGGAAGAAAAAAAATTTCTCGAACTACTATCCTCTGCGAGAAAAATATTTGACACTGATATTGAAAAAATTAAAGACCCAAAAATATCAGGAGATATGATTTTCAGATGGTATGACACCTATGGCATCCCGAGGGACCTTATTGCAGAACTTACAGAAGAAAAGCATCTCACACCTGACTGGCAGACCTTCGAAGAAATTCTTAAACATCAGCAGGAAAAAACAAGGCAAAAGTCAGTTTTTGAACAAAAAAGAAATATTATCTTTGAATCAGATACTGTTAATGAAACAATATTTACTGGTTACGTTAACATTGAAAATAACTGTATAGTTAAGTGTTTATATTTTCTACCAGAAAAAGAACTCTGGGAATTAATAGTCGATAGAACACCATTCTATCCAGAAAAAGGCGGGCAGGTAGGAGATAAGGGTATCATAAAAACAGACAAGTGGAGTTTTTCAGTAATCGACTGTCAGATTGATCCAAAAGGAGTTATATACCATATTGGTAGATTTGCATCTGGAACATTTCAGGATGTAAAAATTGGGCAACCTGCTGTGGCTTCTGTCTCGCGCCATCACAGAATGGACGTTTCTGCGAATCATACTGCCACACATTTGCTTCATTATTGCTTAAGAAAAATATCGAATAACCAGGCAAAACAAGCAGGTTCATATGTTGATCCAGAAAAATTTAGATTTGATTTTATCTTTCCTTTGCAGATTAACAATAATCTTCTACAGGATATAGAGACAAATATCAACAAACTGATATTTGAAAATTACCCTGTATTCATCAATGAAATGGATTATAATGAAGCAATAAAAAAAGGATCCATAGCATTATTCACAGAAAAGTATGGAGAAAAAGTAAGAGTAATTGATATAGGAAATTTTCATGCAGAACTTTGCGGGGGAACACATGTCTCAAATACATCCGAAATAGGAATATTTAAAATTGTATCGTTTTCTTCTGTCGGTGAAAATCTCAAAAGGATTGAAGCAGTTACACGAAAACATGCATACGATTGGTTTAATAAAAGAATACATATTATAGATCAGGCCTCTTCCATTCTAAAAACAACACCTGAAAATCTCGTTGGATCCATAAACAAAATTAAAAAACAGATTCAGGATCTTGAGAAAAAACTCTCTGTGCTAACTGAAAAAGCAGCAATGGATATTCCATCTACTCTTGAAAGAAATAGAAAAAATATGGTGATAAAAAACACAGATGTATCCATCATTGCAGGTCGGGTAGATGGTTTAACAACAGATCAACTCGGGAAAATTGCAGATGGTATTTCCTCAAACAAAAAAGGATGTATTGTTTTCCTCGCAGGAGAAATTGAAAATAAAGTCGCTATAGTATGCAAGGTCAGTGCTGACATTGCAGATATTGCTCCTGCATCTTCAATCATAAAATATGTATCAAAAATACTGGGCGGAAAGGGAGGAGGAAAATCTCACTTTGCCCAAGGATTAGGAAAGGATACAGACAAAATCGATGATATAATATCAAAAATCACAGAATTAATACCCGAGGCAATGAGGTGAAATCCAGAGTGAAAAGAAAAAATGATTCAACAAAATCAAAGATCCACGATAGAAAACTGGAAATGGAGTTATTAAAACAGGCAAAAAATGGCAGTAAAGAAGCCAGGGATAAACTTGTTGAAATAAATCAGGGCCTTGTGTTTTCAATTGCAAAAAAATATGCATTTTTACAGAACAACCTTGCAGATTTGGTTGCCGAAGGAAATATGGGCCTTTTAAAAGCAATTGAAAAATATGATCTGAAAAAGCGTGCAAAATTTGGGACGTATGCATATTTCTGGGTTAAAAAATACATAATGAAGGCAGTAATGGACCAGTCGATAACAGCGCCAGAAAATGTTCAAAAATTGAAAACAAAATATAAAAATGCACTTGAAAAATTCAGGACAGAAAAAAACAGGTATCCAAAGGATTCAGAAATAGCATCTATCTTAAAAGTAAATCCTAAAACCTTTTCAAGATATAGAAATTATTTCGAATCAATAAAGATTCCAGAACTTATTCGTGGTGATGCTGATCAATATATAGATATGTTTGAGGTTAAGAACAATGAAGAAGACGAGATAAGGTGGACTAAACTGTTAAGAGATGAAGATTTATTGAATACACTTTTTGAAAGAATAAAAAAAAAGCATAAAAAAATCCTGATTGAAAAACGAATACAGGCATTGAAACTTCGTTATGGGATTGAAGATGGAACCACCTATTCCTGTAATGAAATCGCCAAGAAAATGCAAATAAGCAGACAAAGGGTCCATCAAATGATTAAAACGTGTATCAAATATTTACACCAGGAAATAAAGGAGATGAAAAATGAAGGAATTATATGATGCGATAAGAACTATTCCTGATTTTCCAAAAAAGGGAGTATTATTTCGTGATATAACACCTCTTATAAGGGACGGACATCTGTTTACAAAGACCATTGAACTTTTCTCAGAAAATATTCCTGAAGAAACAACTAAAATCGTAGCAATAGAATCACGCGGATTCATATTTGGAGGCGCTGTTGCCTGTAAAACAAACATGGGATTTGTACCAATAAGAAAATTTGGTAAACTCCCTTGTAAGACAATTAAATACACATATTCACTTGAATATGGCCAGGATATAATTGAAATTCCGGCTGATTCATTTGAAAATGGTGAAAAGGTAGTACTTATTGATGATGTGCTTGCAACTGGAGGCACAGCAAACGCCGCTTGTTCAATAATTGAATCAGCAGGAGCAAAAATAAGCAGGATATTATTTCTTGTTGAACTGAAAGATATGAAAGGAAGAGAGAAGTTAACAAAATATAACATATACAATATTCTTACTCTATGAAAAAAATCTTACCGAAGATTATCTTATCGGGTTTTTTTTATGTGGTTTTTCTTATGCCGCTACATTGTGAAGATAGGATTCCATTTTCTAAATGGCCACAAGCAGAACCTAAACTGTCAGGTAATATTACTGTGTTAATCGCAACAAATATCGAACTCGCATGTCAAGGGTTTTGTGGTGCATCCACAGATGATTTTAACAAAAATATTATCTGGTTCCCGAATATCTACGAAGGCATTGAATTTGTCAATACCAATCCTGGTTACGGAACGGTTAACAGAGACATCAATATTGTTTTCTTCGATAAAAACTGGAATGTAATCAACATAAAAAGTATGAAAAAAAATGTAGGTACCGCAACTGCACCAAAAAAGACATACTCTGCCATTGAGGGTATTCCTCAAAATATTAGCAAACTTAATTTCAGGGTAGGGCACCCATCTCCATTTAGGATTCAGGAAAAAGAAGGGAAATATTTCTTGATTTTGAACAATTAAAAAGGATATATACCACAGGTTGACTTTCTCTGGTCATCAGAACAAAAAATAAAATATCCCGGTTAAATCATATAATACTCATTTCAATCATCTTTTCCGCAATCTGAACTGCATTCTGGGCAGCACCTTTCTTAATATTATCCCCAACAACCCACATATCAATTGCGTTTTCAAATGCTGTATTTTTCCTTATTCTACCAACGTAAACATCATCCTTCCCAGAGACATCTATAGGAACTGGATATAATGCTTTTTCAGGGTCATCAATTACTTTTACACCACGAGTAGAGGAAAGAATCTCCCTGCATGTATTTATATCTGGATCTGATTCAAAACAAACGGTAATTGATTCAGAATGACCATTAATCACAGGAACTCTTACGCACGTTGCAGAAACTTTAATATCCTGACAATCAAGAATTTTTCTTGTTTCAAGAATCATCTTTACCTCTTCAGAATAATACCCTGAAAACTCATCAGAAAGATTTCCAATGTGCGGAATTACATTGAACAAAATTCTGTAGGGATAAACGCTACTTGTAATTTCCTGTTTGTTCACATACTGATGCACCTGTGTCTCAATCTCTTCAATCGCTTTGCTTCCGGTTCCAGAAACTGCCTGATATGTCGATACAATTATTTTTTTTATCTTATATTTTTCATGAAGAGGCGCCACAGCCATCAACATTATTATTGTTGAACAATTAGGATTTGCAATAAAACCTTTATGCGTCTTGAGATGATGAGGATTGATTTCAGGTATAACAAGTGGAACATCTGGATGCATCCTGAAATCGCCACCATTATCAATCACTATGGCTCCCTTTTCAACTGCCTTCCAACCAAAAATCCGGCTTGCTCCTTTTTCTCCTTCAGTACCTGCAAAAAAGACAAAATCCATTCCATCAAAACTTGATTCATCTGTAGATTTTACAAGAAAGGGTCTTCCAGAAATAATTTCTTGCCTTTCTCTGGTCGCAAAAATTTCTATCTTCGCCAGAGGAAAATTTCTCTCAAAAAGAACATCAACCATTTTTCTTCCAACAAGACCTGCACCAATAACAGCAACATTAAATTTTTTTCTGTTCATATTTTATCGAAATTGTACGGAATTACTGTTTTCGCTATGGCGATTGCAATAATTGCTTTCATTATATCAAAAAAAATAAATGGAACTGTACCGAGCATTATGCCTTTAATAATACTCAATTTTGTTATAGTACACAACCACATTACACCAAATAGATGAATTACAAAAATCCCGGCCATCATGGAACCCGCAACCAGCCAAAAACCCTTATCTTGATGTTTTTCCACACAATATCCAACAATCCACGCTGCAAGAATAAAACCAAAAATATATCCAGTCGTTACACCTATTGATAAAAAACTTGCCCCGTGAAACCAGGGAATGACTGTTCCTCCAGCAAGATAAAAAATCTGACTTAACCCAGCGTACCTTCCAAGGAATATTCCGCTCAAAAGTACTGCAAAAACCTGTCCTGTAACAGGAACAGGTGTAAATGGCAATCTTATAACTATCTGCGCAGAAACACCTGTAAAAAAAGCAAACACAAAACAAAGAAGTACCTTTTCAATAGGTGTGGATTCCTGTCTCCATCCAAAATATGTTCGCCATCCATATTTCCATGTTTTTATAATGTATCCCATTAAAATTTCCTGCACATCAAATCTCTGAAACAAACCTTGCAATCAATTCACCAACCTCGGAAGTCCCCATACCCATCTTTCCTGCCTCTAAACTCTTTATATAACCTTCTCCGAGTGCCTTACATATTGATTGTTCCACACACAAAGCGGCTTCTGTCTCTCCAAGAATATCAAGCATCATTCCTCCAGCAGATATTGTAGCAATAGGACATATCACATTCTTCCCGGTGTACTTCGGTGCTGAACCATGTATTGGTTCAAACATACTAACACCTTCTGGATTAATATTCCCACCAGCAGCAACACCAAGCCCACCCTGAGTCATAGCCGCAAGGTCTGTAATAATATCTCCAAACATATTGTTCGTTACAATAACGTCAAACCATTCAGGATTCTTAACCATCCACATACATGTTGCATCAACAAAAGCATAGTCAATCTTTATATCAGGATACTCTTTGTTAACATCCTGACATGTTCTTCGCCATAAATCACCAGAAAAAGTAAGAACATTTGCTTTATCAACGCACATAAGCGTTTTCTTTTTATTCCTTTTCCTGGCAAGTTCAAAACCATATCTTACACATCTTTCAATACCCTTGCGAGTATTAACATCAACCTGTGTAGATATTTCATCTGCTGTTCCTTTTTTAAATGTACCCCCAATTCCACAGTATGCACCTTCAGTGTTCTCTCTAACAACAATATAATCAATATGTTCAGGACCTTTATCCTTAATTGGTGTCCACACACCAGGATAAAGTTTTACGGGTCTTAAATTAATGTATTGATCAAGATCAAACCTGATCTTTAAAAGTATCCCCTTTTCCAGAATCCCTGGCTTTACATCAGGATGTCCAATTGCACCAAGATATATAGCATCAAGTTTTCTAAATTCATCAATCGCAGAATCAGGAAGAGTTTCACCTGTTTTAAGATATCTTTCTCCGCCAAAATCGTAATAAACAGTGTCGAGACAAAAATCAAATTTTTCTGCCGCTGCATTTAAGACAACCATTCCTGCTTTGATTATTTCTGGACCAACACCATCACCAGGAATAACCCCTATTTTGTATATTTTTCCTTTACCCATGATATTAAACCTCCGCTTTTGATAATTTGTTGAAGAAAATCTGGATATTTTATAAAATCATATCTGTGCCCATTCGTATGGTTAATAATCAGACCATTTTCTAAATCAATTTCAAGAAAATCTCCTTGCGAAAATTGTTCTGCATAAGTTATCTCAATAATAGGTAATCCTATATTTATTGCGTTTCTCAGAAAAATCCTCGCAAAACTTTTTGCTATAACGGCAGATATTCCGCAATTCTTTATTGATATTGGAGCATGTTCTCTGCTCGAACCGCAACCAAAATTCTCACCAGCAACGATAATATCGCCTTTAGATATTTTTTTTACAAAATCCGGAACTATCGTTTCCATGCAATGAGATGCAAGTTCAGCAGGATCTGTCGTATTCAAATAACGCGCTGATATAATATCATCCGTATTGATATGATCCGCAAATTTCCATACCTTTCCTTTTATTGTCATTTAACCACCTCGTCTGGATGAGAAATCTTTCCCTTTATTGCTGATGCCATTGCTACCTCAGGATTTGCAAGATAAACCTCACTCGATGGATGACCCATCCTTCCAATAAAATTCCTGTTTGTTGTTGCAATCGCCACCTCACCACTTCCAAGTACTCCCATATGTCCGCCGAGACACGGTCCACAGGTAGGCGGACTTATAACACAACCCGCCTCAATAAAAATACCTATAAGTCCCTCTTTTACTGCCTGCTGATATACACGCTGTGTTGCAGGAATTATTATTGTCCTTACTTCAGGATGAACCTTTTTTCCCCTGGCAATTTTTGCAGCATTTCTCAAATCAGTTATTCTGCCATTTGTACATGAACCAATAACAACCTGGTCTATTCGAATACCCGAGACATCTCTGACATCCTTCGAGTTACCTGGAAGATGAGGGACCGCAACCTGTGGTTGGATTACATCCACATTTATCTCTATTATGCCTTCATAGCGTGCGTCACTATCATTTCTTAAAAATACTGATTCCCTTTTTCGTTGAAGCAAAGACACAAATTCCTCTGTGATTTTATCTGGAATTATAATCCCATTTTTGGCACCTGCCTCAATCGCCATATTACAAATGGTAAATCTATCATCGCAGGCCAGAGATTCTATCACTGTACCTGAAAACTCCATTGTTTTATATCTTGCTCCATCAACCCCAATCTTCCCTATGGTATAAAGAATTAAATCTTTCCCACCAACATAATTGTTAAGCCGCCCATTATAGACAAACCTAATGGTCGGGGGCACCTTCAACCATACCTTTCCAGTAATCATTGCAGCAGCAACATCAGTACTTCCTACCCCTGTAGAAAAAGCCCCAACAGCACCATATGTACAGGTATGACTATCTGCGCCAATAATAAGATCTCCTGGAAGGGTAAAACCTTCTTCTGGAAGAAGTGCATGCTCAATTCCAAGTTTTCCAATTTCATAAAATATAACTCCATATTTACGGGCAAAATTTCTAAGAATTTTTACCATTTCAGCACTTTTTATATCCTTACAAGGAGTAAAATGGTCAGGAACAAGAACAATTTTCTCAGGATTGAAGACCTTCCCAATACCTGTGCTCTCAAACTCTTCAATCGCAAGTGGACCAGTTATATCATTTGCAAGTATAAGATCAACATCTGCTTCAATAAATTCACCAGGAAAAACCTCCTTCTTCCCGGAATGTAACGCAAGTATTTTTTCTGTTATTGTCATCAATAATTTCCTTTTTATGGTAAGTATTTTCGAAATATTAGACAGGGAATACTGTTATGCCCCGCGATATTTTTTCTTCGTAATACTCTTTCTGGCAAAAAATTGATTTATTGCATTGAGGTATGCCCTGGCGCTTGCTTCAATAATATCTGTGCTAAGTCCTTTGCCAACAACGCTCAAATTATCAATCATAAGAGAAACAACTACCTCTCCCTGGGCATCTTTCCCACCTGTCACAGAAGAAATCTTATAATCCTGTAACTTTGGTGAAAGATTTACAATCCTATCAATTGCCTTATAAAGAGCATCCACAGGCCCATCTCCAAGCGAAGCATCCTCAAGAATTTCATCCTTTTTCCGAATCCTGACCGTTGCGCTTGGCAATGTCGATGTCCCTGATAAAATATGAAAATACTCAAGAATATACACTGGTTCAATAGAGGGCATTATCTCCTGTTCAGCAAGAACAATTAAATCAAGATCATTAATTTCTTTCTTCTTATCTGCAAGATTCTTAAATTGTTCAAAAATCCTATCGAGTTTTTCTTCATCCACAGTTATACCAAGTGACTTTAACCGTAAATTTAACGCATGCCTTCCTGAATGTTTCCCGAGAACAAGAGAACTTTCAGGAATACCAACCATCTGCGGACGCATAATCTCATATGTTTTCCTGTATTTTATTACACCATCCTGATGGATTCCTGCTTCATGTCTAAAGGCATTTTCGCCAACTATAGCCTTATTGGGTTGAACTGGAATACCAGTCAAAGAAGAAACAAGTTTACTGGTCCTGTAAATGTGTTTTGTTTCTAACCCAACTGAAACCTTATAGTGGTCTTTTCTTATAATTAAATTCATTGCTATCTCTTCGAGAGAAGCATTACCGGCTCTTTCTCCAATTCCGTTAATTGTACATTCAACCTGTCTTGCGCCATTTTTAATAGCAATAAGCGAATTTGCGACCCCAAGACCGAGATCATTATGACAATGCACACTTATTACTACATTATCAGGGCTTTTTTCTCTTAAAAACTTTATTAAGGCCCCATATTCTTCAGGCACAGCATATCCAACTGTATCCGGAATATTCAATGTTTTAACTCCCTCTTTAGAAACAGTTTCACAAACCTGAAGCAAAAAATCTGGTTCTGTGCGTGTTGCATCCTCTGGAGAAAATTCAATGTCATCAATGTACTTTGCTGAAAATCTTACCATATCTCGAGCGATTTTTATTATTTCATCCTTTGCTTTGCTAAGCTTAAATTTTCTATGAATTTCAGATGTTGCAAGAAAAAGATGCAGGCGAGGATGTTCTGCTACTTCGAGAGATTTTAATGCGACCTCTATATCTTTTGTTACACATCTCGCAAGAGCACAAATTATAGGACCTTTAACTTCTTTACCAATTAGTTTCACTGCGTATGCATCATCTTCAGATGCAATAGGAAATCCAGCCTCAATAATATCAACATTCAACTTTGCTAGTTGTTTTGCTATTGTTAATTTTGCGCTGCTGGTTAACGATGCACCCGGAGATTGTTCCCCATCCCTCAAAGTGGTATCAAAAAATATAACCTTTTCCATATATCCTTTTTCTACTATTAAATGGTATTGAAATTTTAAGTGCAGGATATTTTAACTTATTTGACAAAAAAAGCAAAAATGTATAAATTTATAAGATGGAAAAAATAAGATACTATGTCATTTTTTCAATTTTTACGGCTGCAATACTGTTAATTTTCTCTGGTTGTTCAAAAGAAAATATACAAACAAAAACAGTTATTGACGATAAATTGCTTCAAGAAGCCATTATCTATGGAAAATCAAAGGCAGGGGTATCTGATTACGAGTTTATGGAACCCTGGAGTGTTTATCTCGGATATGAAGTAGGAAAGGGCAGAGTTGTCTATTATACTCCATTCCTTCATGCAGCACGCCTTGCAAAAAACGCAGTGGATAAGCACTTAGAACCAGATATAAATATTATAAGAAAAGCTGTATCCAGTAAAGCAGGCACCATAAATTTTTTGATCCTTGTTTATGCAAATGATCCCGAGGCATCAAGAAGAATTTATACATACCTGATATACAACAATATAAAAATAGAGCCTGTGTATAAATATTTCCCACCCTATGGAGAATTCAACCGTGATTATTACCAACAGATTAATGGAGAAGTAAGATTTCCAAGGAAAGGCATACCAGATGATGCAACAGTCAAGTTATGTGTAGAAATTTTACCATCCAAAAAAAAGCATAAAGAAGATACGCACAAACATCATAAGGATGAATCAACAATAACAGATGGTGAACAAGCCCTTGAACATACAAAATCAGAGTTTACCTTTAACCTTTCAAAATATCGTTAAATATTGGGTGATTTATAAATGGAATATAGATATCTCGAGGAGCCTCTTTGTAATTATATTGAAAATCTTTCTGCAAAAACTCCATGTCCTGGAGGCGGAAGTGCTTCAATCCTTTCATTATCACTTGCAAATGCACTTATTCTTATGGTATGCAATTTTACTGTAGAAAGTAAAATCGTTGATGAGACCTCACACAAAATCTCGAAAGAAATACTCGATAAAGCAAATGAAGTCCAACAATACATAAACAAGGGCATTGAACAAGATAGTATAATCTATCGAGAAATCCAGAAAACAGCAAAACTTGCCAAAAAAGATTTTAATAACAAAAAATCATATTATGACGCATTAAAAAATTCAGTAGATTTTCATTTAAAAATGCTTAACTATTGTAATGAAATTTTAGAATGGAGTAAAACCCTGGTTGAAAAAGGAAATCCCTATCTTATAAGCGACATTGGTGTTGCAACATCTCTGATTTCAGGAGTAATAAAAGCAACAAGAATAAATATTTTCGTAAATCTGCGCGAAATCCAGGATAAAAAATATATATCTGAAATTATCAATAGAGTCGAGAATAAATCTGGAATTCTTATAGATACATCTCAAAAGATAATTTTGTCTGTTGAAAAGAAACTTTCAAATTTGGAAAATATGGAGGGAAAATGAGTGGACAAATTCTGACTGGAAAAGAAGTGGCAACAAAGATTAAGCAGGAAGTAAAAATAGAACTGGAAAAAATTAAAGAAAAAGGTATAAATCCAAAACTTGTTGCTATACAGGTTGGAGAAAATTCTTCGTCTCAGGTTTATCTTAATGCACAAAAGAAAAACTGCCAGACAATGGGAATCCTCCATGAAGTCAAAAATCTTGAACCAGACATATCGGAATCAGAACTTATCAATTTTATTGAAGAAATGAATAAAGACAAATCAGTAACAGGAATAATTCTCCAGTTACCCCTTCCCCAGGGTATGGATGTGAGAAAAATTCAATCGAGGATATCCCCTGAAAAAGACGTTGAAGGAGTGAATCCTGCAAACCTCGGATGGATTGTATATGGCAGGCCTCTTCTTGCTCCATGTACCGCACTTGCGGTAAAGGAATTAATCTATTCTACAGGGGTTGATTTATACGGTAAAGAAGTTGTTATGGTAGGACACAGCGATATCGTTGGTAAGCCGGTCGCACTGCTTCTTGTTGATAAGTTTGCAACTGTGTGTATCTGTCATATTGGAACAAGTGATAAAGGTATGCTCGAGCAGCATGTAAAGAGGGCAGAAATACTCATTGTGGCTGTCGGCAAAGCACATCTGATAAAAGGAGAATGGATAAAGGAAGGTTCTATTGTGATAGACGTTGGAATAAATAAACTCAATGATAAAATTGTTGGAGATGTCGAATTTGAAACAGCAAAAGAACATGCTGGTTGGATTACTCCGGTGCCTGGAGGGGTTGGACCAATAACCACCGCTGTATTACTAAGAAATACAATAATTGCTGCAAAACTAACATCTTGTCTTTAACACCAAAGGAGGAATATGTTAAGTGATCTTGATATTGCACAGAAAGCAGAAATAAAGGATATCCAAGAAATTGCATCCGACGCAGGAATAGAAGAAAAATATCTTGAACTTTATGGTAACTACAAAGCAAAGGTTTCACTTGAAATATTAAAAGAGATACAGGGTAATCCAGCAGGAAAATATATAGATGTTACAGCCATTACACCCACACCCCTGGGTGAAGGAAAAACTGTAACCACCATTGGTCTTTCACAGTCCATAAAAAAACTCGGGAAAAAGGTTTTTACATGCATCAGACAACCCTCTCTTGGTCCTGTTTTTGGAATAAAAGGAGGCGCGGCTGGCGGCGGATATTCACAGGTTATACCAATGGAGGATTTTAATCTTCATCTAACTGGAGATGTTCATGCCGTAGGGCTTGCTCATAATCTTCTTTCAGCGTTTATTGATAACTCTCTGTTAAAGAATAATCCATTGAATATTGATCCTCTTTCAATTACCTGGCCAAGGGTTGTAGATGTAAGTGATAGGGCATTGCGCAATATTGTTATTGGCCTGGGTGGAAAAGAAAATGGGATACCGAGAGAAACAGGTTTTGATATCACTGTAGCATCAGAAGTAATGGCAATACTTGCTCTTACCTCTGATATCTTTGATTTAAAAAAAAGATTGCAGAATATTATTATCGGCACAAGTAAAAATGGAAACCCTGTAACCGCGTCTGATTTGCGCGCTGCAGGCGCAATGACAGTTTTACTTAAAGATGCTATTAAGCCAACATTAATGCAAACTCTCGAACACACTCCTGTGCTTGTTCATGCAGGGCCATTTGCCAATATTGCTCATGGAAATAGTTCAATTATTGCGGACAAAATCGCGATACGTCTGGCTGATTATGTTGTTACAGAAAGCGGTTTTGGTGCTGACTGCGGATTTGAAAAGTTTGCCAATATCAAATGCAGATACAGTGGAATGAAACCTGATTGCGTTGTTATAGTTTGTTCAATCCGTGCATTAAAAATGCACAGTGGACAATTTAAAGTTATCCCCGGCAGACCCCTTGATAAAAAGATTATTCAAGAAAATCTACCTGCGATAGAAAAGGGTGCTGAAAATCTCAAGAAACACATTGAAAATGTTGGTCTCTTTGGAATACCTGCTGTTGTGGCAATAAACAAATTTTCCACTGATACTGACAAAGAAATAGAACTTGTAAAAGAAATTGCATTAGGGGCGGGCGCTAAAGCAGCAGAAATAAGCGATGTATGGGCAAAAGGAGGAGAAGGAGGAATTGAAATTGCAGAGGCAGTATTAAACGCATGCGAAGAAAAAAATAATTTCAATTTTCTTTATCCCCTTGAAAAACCTATAAAAGAAAAGATAGAAATCATCGCAACAAAAATTTATGGTGCAGGAAAAATTTCTTATTCAGCAAGTGCAGAAGAAAAAATCAAAATGTTCACAAAATGGGGATATGACAGACTCCCTATATGCATGGCGAAAACACACCTTTCCCTTTCTCATGATCCATCCCTTAAAGGTGCTCCGAAAGGATTTACACTTCCAGTTGAAGACGTGCGACTTTCTGCTGGAGCAGGTTTTATATATCCGTTATGCGGAAAAATGAGAACAATGCCAGGATTACCATCAGAACCCGCAGGTACACATATTGATATTGATGAAAAGGGTAGGGTTGTTGGACTTTTTTAATCATATGATGAAAATAAAACCAGAAACTATTGTTGAACAAATAAAAAAATTTGGGAAGGATAATCAAATAACTCCATATCTTGTAGGAGGTTTCTTAAGAGATAAGTTTCTAAGAAGAAGAAACCACGACATTGATATTATGGTGGAAAAAGACGCACTTGAATTTGCCCGTAATTTTGCAAAGGCATATAGGTACCCATCACCCATATTCTACGGAAGATTTGGTACAGCAATGATTGAGATAGAAAAAAATAAGATTGAGTTTGCAACCGCAAGAAAAGAGAGTTATAACGAACAATCAAGAAAGCCACATGTGCAGCCGGCCACTGTATTAGAGGACCTTGCAAGACGGGATTTTACCATCAATGCAATGGCTCTTAATTTGATAACAAATGAGTTTATAGATCCTTTTGGCGGAAAAAATGACATCAGGTCCAGAATTATTAGAACACCTATTGATCCTGATAAAACATTTTATGATGACCCTCTTAGAATTCTTAGGGGCATCAGATTTGCTACTATTTTTAATTTTACAATTGAACCAGATACAAAACAGGCAATGAAGAAAAACGCAAACCGGTTGCTTATAGTAAGTCAGGAAAGAATCGCTGACGAAATTATAAAAATAATATCTGCAAAGATACCCAGTACTGGTTTTTTTCTTCTCTATGAAACGGGTATCCTCGAAATTATATTGCCGGAAGTTGCGTCATTAAAAGAAAAGAAAACACACCATCCTTGCAAGGAACTTTTTGAACACACACTTCAGGTGCTTGATAATACCGCAAAACTTACAAAAAGTCCTGCATTAAGAATTGCTGCGTTATTACACGATATCGGCAAACCAAAAACCCTTAAGGTGGAAAATGGCAAGGTTTCCTTTCACAGACATGAAATTGTTGGCGCAAAAGCATGTTTGAAAATATGTGATAGATTGAAACTCTCCCAGAAAGACACAGAAATAATAAGCCGTATTATAAAATATCATCTAAGACCACACCTTCTTGCAAAGGAAAATCCAAAGGATAATGCACTTGCAAGATTCATAAGAGAAATTGGCCCGGATATGAAGGGCCTTTTCATCATTGCGCAGGCAGATATAACAAGTCAGAATCAAAAAAAAGTGAAACAGGCAAGAGAAAAAATTTTAGACCTCTATGAAAGAATTAAGGCATTAAATAAAAAAATGCGGCTTGCAAGGTTTAAACTTGCTATTAACGGCTTTGATATAATGAATATACTTAAAATACAACCTGGGAAAAACGTTGGAAATGTAAAGAAAAAACTTGAAGAAATGGTATTGAACGGAGAACTACACAATAAAAAAACAGTTCTAAAAAAATACCTTAAGGAACATTGTACACTATTTATATCAGAGGAAAAACAGAAATGAACCAGAAAACAATGGATATATTATGGGCACCGTGGAGAATGGAATTTATTAAAAAGAAAAAAAGCAGGGGGTGTTTTCTTTGTGAAATGATAAAAGGGAAAAACACAGAATTTCTGATATGGAAGGGTAAATACTCTATTGTTGTGATGAATGCCTATCCATATAACAACGGGCATTTAATGATTGCCCCAATCAAACACACAAAAGATATAAACCATATAAGTGAAAAAGAGGTACAAGAAATATTTTCTGCATTAAAAGAATGTGTTCAGATATTAAAAAAGGTTATGAAGCCAGATGGATTTAATGTTGGTATTAATCTTGGTAAGTGTGCTGGAGCAGGTCTTTTAGGACATATTCATATTCATATTGTGCCAAGGTGGAACGGAGACACAAACTTTATGCCTGTTATCTCGGCAACAAAGGTAATACCACAATCTCTTGAACAACTATCAATTATTCTGAAGAAAAATTTTTCCAATTACAAAGAGGATAGGTAAATGTATATCGCAGATTTTCATATTCATTCAAAATATAGTCGCGCAACAAGCAAGAATATGGATATAGAACAGTGCACCACATGGGCAAAAACTAAAGGTATTTCGCTACTGGGAACAGGAGATATAACTCATCCTTTATGGTTTTCTGAAACAAGAAAAAAATTGCAGATGTCAGACAGAAAGGGTATATATTCATATAATGGAGTGGATTTCATTTTAACAGGTGAAGTTAACAACATATTTCCAAAAAACAGGTTCACGAGAAAAATTCACAACATCGTCTTTTTTTCATGTTTTGAAGGCGCTGAAAGATTTAATAAAACCCTTGAAAAATTCACTGAACTTCTCGTAGATGGAAGGCCTATATTACAGATTGATACAAGGACGCTTATAAAAATGGTCAGAGACGCGGACCCTGATGCTTTTGTTGTACCAGCACATATATGGACACCTCATTTTTCGCTCTTTGGCGCAAATTCAGGATTCGATAGAATTGAAGATTGTTTCGAAGAAGAAACCTCCAGTATTCTTGCACTTGAAACTGGTTTAAGTAGCGATCCCCCAATGAACTGGCTGCTCTCATCCCTCGATAGATTTACATTAATCTCAAACTCTGATGCACATTCCCCGCAGAAAATTGGGAGAGAAGCAAACGTATTCTCAAATCCATTCAGTTTTTATGAACTGAAGGAAATATTAAAAACCCAGGATAAAACCAAATTCCTTTTCACAATTGAATACTTCCCCGAAGAAGGAAAATATCATTACGATGGCCACAGATTATGCAAAATTCGCTTTTCCCCGGACGAAACCATAAAAAACAGATTTTTATGCCCAGTATGCGGTAAAAGAGTAACAGTTGGGGTAATGCACAGAGTATGCTCACTTGCAGATAGAAAAAATCCTGATGAAAGGAAAAATAGAATTGACTATAAACACCTTGTGCCACTAGATCAAGTGATTGCCTCTGTCTATCAAAAAGATGTTGAATCAGTCCTTACACAACAGATTTATAAACAGGCAATAGAAAAGATAGGACCCGAACTAAAAATATTGCTTGAAATACCAGAACAGGAACTTTTTTCCATACTTCCCAAAGAAGTTGCTATAGGGATAAAACTTGTGAGGGAAGAAAAATTAATTGTTATTCCTGGATATGACGGTGAATTTGGAACAGTTAAAATCAATCCTCTACTTTCCGAAAATCAGGTCCAGCAGACCCTTTTCTAAAAGAGCACAGAACCTGATTTTTTTTCATGAAGAAACCCTTCTGAAAAAAGCATGGACAATCTTGTTTCTGCCAATCTCTTTATTCTGGCTTTTAGGTTGTTATATCAAAATTATACTCAGCAGGAAGAAAGAATTTGACATACCCATTATATCTATTGGAAATATAGAAGCAGGCGGAACAGGCAAAACACCACTGACAATTGAGATTGCAAAAATTATAAAAGATGTAAAAACAAGAATATCAATTATATGTTATACAGCAAATAGAAAATATCCAGACGAATCCATCCTTATCTCGAGAACCATTAAACAAACAACAATATATCAGGGGAAAAATCGTAGAAGATTAATTGATATCGCTATAGAAAACAATCCTGATATTATTATTATTGACGACGGATTTCAATACTTTGATATTGCCAATAAGATTGATATCATTTTATTAGATCCTGAGATTCCATTAAACTTGCTGATACCTTCTGGAAGGATGCGTTTTCCTTCGTGGTTCTTAAAATATGCCGATGCGATAGTTATCAAGCAAACCAAAAAAAATATGAGATTTTACAAAGATTTCCTGAAAAAGATAGAGGCATATCATAAACCTATCTTTTTTGCTCAATACCATATAAAAGAAGTCATTGATTTACAAAATAATAAGATTCCTGTTGCTATGCTCAAAAATAAAAATGTCATTGCATTTTGTGGAATCGCAAAGCCGAAAAGTTTTATTGAAACAATCTCTGAAACCGGCGTATATAAGATCTATGCTATCTGGTATCCTGATCATTTCGTATATCATCAATCAGATATCAATGAAATTGAAAATCTTTTCAAAAATACCAAAGCAGACCTTATTTTAACTACTGAAAAGGATATGGTTAAAATCAGAGAATTTAATATTGATTTTCCGGTTTATAGCCTTAATATAGAGATGGATGTAGAACCATATGATAAATTTAAATCATGGATTATGAATGAGATTTTTCCACCTTCTCATTTTTTAAAAATTTGAATATTTGAAAGATTGTGGTAAAATTGCATAAAATGGAACGATTTGAACCCAGAAAGTTCATAACGAAAAAGACACAAGCACTTCATTCGTTTGCCAGCGAAAAAGGAATTATTGTTGCTGTATCCGGTGGCATAGATAGTATTGTTTGTTTTGAAATTGCTCTCGCTGCAACTGCAAAATCAAATGAGAAACCCATTCCTCTTATGCTCGAGACAGGACTGCTAAGGGTTAATGAAGTTAAAAAAACAGAAGAATATTTCAGAAAGCAATATGGCATCGAACTACAAAAATGGGAGGTTCAGGATAGATTTCTTCTGGCATTAAAAGGAATAAGCACGCCTGAGGAGAAAAGGAAAACATTCAGGGAAGTTTTTTATAAAACGATGGGGCAGGCATTAAGAAGTTATTCAGCAGAGGTTCTTGTACAGGGAACAATTCTTCCAGATGTTATCGAAACTCAAAGAGGAATAAAAATCCATTTCAATGTTCTTCAGGAGGCAGGAATTGACCCTCAGAATTATGGTATTCTTCTTTTTGAGCCCATTAAAGAACTTACCAAAAGCAGAACTAAAATGCTCGCAAGGTCTTTTTCGCTTCCTCCAAAACTTCTCAAAACTCAGCCATTTCCTGGCATTGGTTTTGCCGCAAGGATTACTGGCGAAATTACAATTGACCGAATAGAAAAAATCAGGGCAGCCACATCTATTGTAGAATCGGAACTGGCGGATCCAAAAATATTTCAGTGTTTCCCTGTACTGTTTATCGATAAGGTCACGGGTATTCAAAATGATACTGCTATTCTTGGAGATATCATTGCAATAAAAGCCGTTGAATCAAAAGATTCTCTTACGGCAAAACCCTTCAATATCCCATGGATGAAAATTGAAAAAATTACAAAAAGAATATTGAACGAGGTACCCGGGATCGTAAGGGTTGTCTATGACTTCACACCAAAACCGCCAGGAACAATAGAATTCGTATAAGATATACCCGGTACTTAATAAATCCAAAAACAAAAGATTTCTTTGATGAAAAAATCCTCTGATACAATAAAAATTGCAATACTCGGTAGCGGTCCAAACAGAATAGGACAGGGTATTGAATTTGATTATTGTTGTGTTCATGCATCCCTTGCCTTGAGAGAAGAAGGATATAAAAGTATTATGATAAATTGTAATCCTGAAACAGTGAGTACTGACTATGATACATCTAATACACTTTATTTTGAACCTCTTACAATCGAGGATGTCCTGAATATAATAGCAAAGGAAAGACCTTCTGGGGTAATTGTTCAATTTGGAGGACAAACGCCGCTTACCATTGCTTTGCCTCTCAAAATGGCAGGAATAAAAATACTCGGAACAACTCCGGAATCAATTGATATCGCAGAGGACAGGGAAAAATTTCAATTATTTTTGAAAAAATTTGGACTTAAACAGGCGCCAGGTGGTATTGCATTTAACCCACAACATGCAGCACAAATATCTGAAAACATCGGGTATCCAGTCCTTGTTCGACCATCCTATGTACTTGGTGGAAGGGCAATGGAAATTGTTTATGATAAAGATTCTCTTTACGAATTTGTAAGAACTGCGGTTGAAATATCGGGTAAAAAAGGAGTCCTAATAGACAAGTTTCTCGAAGACACAATTGAGGTAGATGTCGATGCCATCTGTGATGGAGAAACATGTGTTATTGGGGGAATTCTCGAACACATTGAAGAAGCAGGAATCCATTCTGGAGATAGTGCCATGATCATGCCACCATATAGTCTGAGCCCTGATATTATTAAAGAAATAAAAACGCAAACAAAAAAAATTGCTATTGCTCTTGAAGTAAAAGGACTTATAAATATTCAGTTTGCTGTAAAAAATAAAGATATCTATATCCTCGAGGTTAATCCGAGAGCTTCCAGAAGTATCCCCTTCGTTAGCAAGGCAATCAATATACCCCTTGCAAAATTAGCAACAAAAATAATGGTTGGTTTTAATCTCAAACAAATCCACTTTACTGAAGAAATCACTCCTGGATATTTTTGCGCTAAAGAATCAGTATTCCCTTTTAATAGATTTCCTGGCACTGACTGTGTACTCGGCCCGGAAATGAAATCTACAGGCGAGGTTATGGGCATTGACAAATCCTTCGAAATGGCCTATGCAAAAAGTCAGATAGCCGCTGGACAAAGATTACCCCTAAAAGGAAACATATTCATAAGTGTTAGAGATCGCGACAAACCTGCCATAGTAGACATCGCCAAAGATTTTCAGCAAATGGGATTCACACTACTGACAAGTACAGGAACAGGTAAATTTCTGAGTGAAAGAGAAATCAATGTTATTGTAATACAAAAAATATCAGAGGGAAGACCGAATATAATTGACTATATAAAAAATAGACAGGTTTCACTTATTATAAACACGCCTTCCGGAAAAAAACCAAGAAGGGATATACTTTCGACACGACGCTTTGCCGTTGAACATGGAATTCCCTTAATAACAACCATATCAGGTGCAAGAGCAACAAAGATGGCAATTAAAAAGCTAAAAACAGACACGTTGACAGTTTCAAGTTTGCAAACATATTATTCACAGTTTGAGACAAAATGACAGGAATTATACACTACGGTGCAGGAAACATCTTCAGTATTATAAATTGTCTTGATAGATGCGGAGAAAGGGTTCTTATGATATCACACCCAGATAGATTAAAAAAGGTAGAAAGAATAGTATTGCCAGGGGTTGGCGCTTTTGACAGAGGAATAGAGTATCTTAAAAAAACCTGCCTCTACCAGGCGCTTAAAGACGAATCAGAGAAAGGTAAACCAATACTTGGGATATGTCTTGGTCTTCAAATGTTTTTTGAAGAAAGCGAGGAAGGAAAACAAAATGGTTTAGGATTACTTCCAGGATTTGTAAGAAAATTTCCAAAAGAGATAAAATTTCCTGTGCCCCATATGGGATGGAACACTGTTAGGTTTTATAGAAATTCGAGAATTTCCAATAAGATCCCCGCAAAATCTTCGTTTTATTTTGCACACTCATTTTATGCCATACCACAGGATAAAAAAATTATATCAGGGACAACTACATATGGAATAAAGTTTGCATCTGTGGTTGAAAAAAATAATATCATTGGTGTACAGTTTCATCCAGAAAAAAGCGCAAAAAACGGATTTATCCTTATTCAAAATTTCCTGAAGATATAAAAGATGCTTACGAAAAGAATTATCCCATGTCTGGACGTTAAAAATGGAAAGGTTGTAAAAGGAATTCATTTTGAGAACTTAAAAGACGCAGGAGACCCGGTAATACAAGCGAAATATTACAGTGATGAGGGCGCAGACGAATTAGTATTCCTTGATATCAGCGCAACAATCGAAAAAAGAAAGACAATAAAAAATCTTGTCAGAGATGTTGCCAGTAATATTTCAATACCATTTACAGTAGGTGGTGGTATAGGTTCAATTAAAGATATTCTTATCCTTCTTGAAAATGGCGCAGATAAAGTTTCCATTAACACATGCGCAATAAAAAATCCTGATATTATATATAACGGGGCAAAAATGTTCGGTAGCCAGTGTATTGTTATTGCAATAGATGCAAAAAGAATTGCAAAAAAAACATGGCAGGTTTATATTGAATCAGGAAAAATTCCAACAGGTATTGATGTTAAAAATTGGGCGAAAAAGGTCGAAGAACTTGGTGCAGGAGAAATTCTTCTGACAAGCATAGATGCAGATGGTACCATGAACGGGTACGATATAGAATTAATGAGATGTATAACCAAAATTGTAAAAATTCCTGTTATAGCATCTGGCGGAGCCGGGAAACTTCAACATCTCTATGACGTATTAACGTTGGGCAATGCTTCCGCAGTACTTCTGGCATCTCTGCTTCACTATAGAATGCTTACAATAAAAGATATAAAGAATTTCCTTTTTAGAAAGAAAATTCCTGTAAGATTAGAAAAAAATGAAAATACTTGTTCTTGATGATGGTATAGCAGGTAATACCACTCAATCTATTGGAATAGTAGAAGCACTGAACTGGGGATATGACCTATTCCCAGTAAAATTAAAAGGCCCGTCATATCGATTACCCGACAGAAAAGGATCAGTAAAACTTATTTCAAAAATCATCGGGTTGTTACTGATTCTTAAACTTTATAATCTCTCATATAAGATTTTCTGCACGTTTTCTATAAAGAGACCGCCCAAACAGGACTTTAATGCTGTGATTTCAACAGGATCTTATCTTGCACCAATAAATTTAGCCATTTCAAAAAAATTTGGAATAAAGTCAATATGTATTATGACCCCTGAGAACGTTCCGCTTAAAGAATTTAATCTTCTGATAGTGCCATCGCATGATATGCTAAGATATAAACAACTTAAAAAACTAAAAAACGTTGTTGTAACAACCTGCGCACCAAATCGTATTACTGAGGAAAAACTCACACAAGGTAAAGAAAAAATATTAAGAATAATCAACAGTCCTGATACAGATTTGAAAATAGGCCTCATCATAGGAGGAAATGATCAGAATTATTTTATAGATAAACCATGGGCTGAAAAACTTCTTAAAATACTACACAACATGGCAATTCAAAAAAAAATCTCTTGTTTTTTAACAACATCGAGAAGAACCCCAGAAGATGTTGTACAATTTTTTCTTGAAAACACATCTGATTCATTATTCGTTTACAGAGAATTTGTTGGAATAAACAAAACCTCCAATTATTTTGGAATTCTCGGAATATGTGATATCCTTCTTGTAACAGAAGATAGTGTCACAATGATATCAGAAGCGTGTTCTACGGGAAAGCCAGTAATCATTCTTGGTTCAAAAAGGAAAAAGAAAAAAATTGTGTTTGATACAACAATTAAAAATCTTATCAAGGACAACTATTGTTTTTATGTATCTGTTGAAGAATTTGATAAATTACCTTGTGTAATTGTTAAATCACTTAAACATAACTTTTCAATTCTAAAAGACACAGAAAAATGCGCATTAAAAATAATGGAAATGTTGAGTACAAAAAAATCTTGATTGTCGGGACACTGGAACCTGAAGCAAACTTTTTACTGATTCCAGCAATCCGTCTTATAAGAGAAAAAAATAAGAATTCAAAGATCGATATTATTGCAGGCAGTGGTGCAGAAAAAATTCTCGCTGATATTGGGTGGTTTGAAAAAATCATTCCATATAAAAAAACGCCCATATTAAAAAATATCCATTCCATACGTTCCCAGAGATACGATCTCGTTATCTCCTTTTATCCATCACTGATACCATTTTTTACGAGAGCAAGAAAACGGATCGTTTTCTTCAGAAGGATAATGTTTGCGGATCATTTTTTTACCCATGAAAGTGTAAATATATTAAGAATGATTGAACCAATTTTTGGGAAATCACAGGACACAGGTTTATATTTTCCAATCAATGAAACCGACAAAGAAAGAGTAAAGGAATTTTGTAAGATCAATAACATAACAGGATCAACTACTTTGATAGCATTACATGCAGGCAGTGCCAACAATAGGTGGAAGGCAGAAAATTATTCAATTGTCTGTGATTCTATTATAGAAGAATATAATGCAAAGATTTTATTCTTTGGAGCACAGAAAGATTCTTTTATTAAAGAGGTTATAGATTTCATGAAGCATCCAGATAATATCTTTGATATGTCCAGCATATCCCACATAAAAACAATAGCGGCCTTTTTATCAAGAGCAAATCTTGCTATAACCAGGGATGGAATCTTTTTGTATCTCGCATGTGCAATGAAAACACCTGTTATTTCAATCTTTGGCGCAGGAAATCCATACAGATATGGTCCTATAGGAGTTCGCTATATAATAGTTCATACTGATATGGACTGTTTTCCCTGCAATAATAAACAACGTTGCAAGAAAAACTGTGTGTGCATCGATAGTATAAGTCCGCAACAAGTAATTGAAGCAGCCCGCCTCATTCTTGATGAAGGTAGACAACTCTTTCTCTTTGAATAAAATGAAGGTTTTTCTGATGTTACCTGAAATGGATATTGGCGGGGTAGAAGAGGGAACTTATGACCTTGCCTGTGGAATGAAAAAACTCGGAGTTAATATTACAGTTATCTCTGGACCTGGAAGATATATTCCCCTTTTAGAAAAAGAGCAGATAAAATGGATTAACCTGCCAACAAGTCAAAAAACACTACGGGTTTTTTTTGATTCGACGAGAAAATTAAAACAGATTATTGAACAAGAAAAACCAGATATTCTTCATTGTAGAAGTAGATTCCCTGCATGGATCGCTCACCATGCCTTAAAAAATAATTCCCGAACAAGATTTGTTACCAGCATCCATGGTTACCTAAAATTCCCTCCTTACAGTAAAATCATTGGTAGAGGTGAAAGGGTTATTGCAATCAGTGACGCACTCGCTGAATTTGTTATTAAAAAACTCGGAGCAACCCCTGAAAATGTGCGTGTAATACACAATGGAATAAGGTTTCATCCATATGTAAATCTTAAAAAACAAAAACACTCAGGTTTTGTTATAGGTGGTATTGGAAGATTAACAAAGATTAAAGGATTTCAGAACTTGATTCAAGCAGTATCAGAGGTTAAAAAAAACGAATCGAACATAACTTTGTATATTGTCGGAGACGGTCCATACAGAAAAAATCTTGAGATCCTTGATAAAAAACTTGACGTAAAAACAAACTTTTTGACTGGGCGCGCCTCTGAATTTCTACCTCAGATGGATCTTCTTGTTGCTCCGCATATAGAAACAGAACCTTTTATAAAAGGTAAAATTCCATGGCTTGGGAGAAGCGTCTATGAATCTCAACTATCAGGCATTCCTGTAATAACCACTTTGCGTGGCATCCAGAAAACAAACTTTATCAAAACAGACACAGCACTTATCGTCCCGCCTGCAGATATTACTGCATTGACCCATGCAATAAAATACGCATTAAACAATCCTGAGGAAATGTTAAAGATTGCAGAAAATGGGAAAAGATTTGTTTTGAGTCATTTTTCAGTTGAGGGTATGGTAAATAAAACATTAAAGGTTTATGAGGAACTTTTGTTGGATAATCCGGGAAAAGCATGAATAAAAAACAAAAAATATTACTGATAAAAACAGGCGCACTCGGAGATATGATACTTTTCTCTTTTTCAATTAATGTTGCATCCAGAGCATATAAAAATGCTGATATTTACCTTCTTACATCTAAACAGTATGTAGAAATCTACCAGGGGTGCAACCTTATTAAACAAATTTTTGCCATGCCAGAAGGAAGAAATATTTTTCATCTATTCAATATCGCAAAGGAAATAAGAAAAATGCGATTTCAGAAAATTTTTGATTTGCAGGGAAATTTAAAAACAAACTTTTACACTTTCTTGTTTCGAGGAAAAGAAAGAATCGGGCTGTATAAAAAATCATCTGGAAAAATTTTTCTGACAAAGTCAGTTAAAAAAAAATATGGCATCAATCCAGTTGATCATCAAAAAATGTTCTGGAATAAAACCATTGGAGTGAAAATAGAAGGAGAACTTCAATTATGGATACCTGAAGAAAAAAAACAGGGTTTTTCTCATTTTTTCAAAAAATATGGGCTTCTGCCAAAAAACTATGTAGTATTCCATCCATCCGCATCAATTGAGTGGAAAACAAAGAAATGGATACCCGAATACTGGGCACGTCTCGGTGAATTCTTCTCACAAAAAAATCTTCCAGTTGTTTTTATTGGAGATAAAAATTCAGTTGGTATAAATGAACAAATAATAAAACTCATGAAAGGAAAATCTATAAATATCGCGGGGAAAACAGATTTCTTTAAACTTGCCCTTGTCATTCAACAATCAAAAATGTGTATAACAACTGATAGTGGACCAATGCATATAGGATCTGCATCTAAAACAGATACTATAGCAATTTTTGGTCCAACAAACCCAAACTGGCACGCTGCCCCTGGTGTAAAAACCATTAAAAGTAAAATCAACTGCAGCCCCTGCTACAAAAAAAGGTGCACACATTATTCTTGCATGAAGTCAATCACCCCGGAGAAAATTCTTGATTTAATTGAGATTGAAAATCAATAAATTAGTGATATAATTAATCGATGAATAAAAAAATTGTGGGCATTATCCTTGCAGGTGGCAGAAGTTCCAGATATGCGAAAAAGTATCATAAATTTCTGGATAATTTCTCAGGAAAACCTATGATTGTCAGAACACTTGAGGCAATAGCACCTGTTGTTGATCAAATCGTAGTTGTTACCGGAACAGATAACTCAGAAATAAAACAAACTCTGAAGGAATTTCAAAACATACAATATGCTATACAAAAGCAACCACTTGGGACAGGCCATGCTCTTTTATCAACGGATTATTTGTTTGAAAACGCAGATTTCACCCTTATTGTAAGTTATGCAGACAAACCCCTTGTAACAACCAGAACATTTAAGTTACTTGTCGACCAACACATTAAAAACTGTGCAGAGATTACGATTGCAACTGCTTTACTTCCAATACCTGGAAGTAAAGGAAGAATTATAAGAAAAAACGGAAAATTTGTAGATGTAGTAGAAACAAAAGATGCTGATTCAGAAATCCTGAAAATAAATGAGGTAAATGCTGGGTTTATTGTTTGTGAAACACGTTCAATATATAAAGAACTAAGAAAAATAAACAATAATAATGCAACAAATGAATATTATCTCACTGCTGTGTACGCAGAGTATATAAAAGATGGATTCAATATTAATACTGTTGAAATTCCGCCAGAAGAAAGTTGTGATATAAACACAATCTCTGAATTAAAAAATATCAATCAATGGATAATGACCGTGAGAGGGGACAAATGAAAAAAACAGGCATAAAAATTGGCGTTATTGGTGGAGGATATTGGGGAAAAAATTTAATCAGAGTTTTCAACGAAATTGGTACTCTGAGTGCAATATGCGATATAAACAATAACCTTGTGGAAGCATATAAAAATGATTATTCTGGCGTGGACATAGTTTCAAGTTATGAAACACTGATTAAGAACCCGGAAATAGATGCTCTTGTTATTGCCACACCTGCTTCAACGCATTATAAGATCGCAAAATTTGCTATGGAAAATGGCAAGGATGTTTTCTGCGAGAAGCCCCTCGCATTGACAACCAGGCATGGTGAAGAACTTGTAAAAATTGCTTCTGATAATAAACTAATTTTAATGGTAGGCCACATCCTGCATTATCATCCTGCAGTAGAAAAACTTAAACAAGCAGTAAACCAGGGTGAACTTGGGAACATTGAATACATCTATTCAAATCGTCTTAATATTGGTAGGATACGACATGAAGAAAATATACTTTGGAGTTTTGCTCCCCACGATATCTCCTTAATGCTTTCTATTGCTAAATCTTTACCTTCTGAAGTATACTCATATGGAGGTATATTCCTCCCGCATAAAGTAGAAGATGTAACATTAACCTTTTTTTCTTTCCCAGAGAATATCAAGGGACATATCTTTGTATCCTGGCTGAATCCATTTAAGGAACAAAAATTTGTTGTAATAGGAAATAAAAAAATGGCTGTTTTTGATGATATGGAAAAAGAAAAGAAACTTGTTTTCTACCAGCACAAAATTAAATGGAACAATAATGAAATACCCACAATTGAAAAAGCAGAAGCAGAAGTTGTCGATGTTGAAAAGGAAGAACCACTAAAAAGAGAGGCAAATCATTTTATTGAATGTGTAAGTAAAAGAAAAAAACCATATACAGATGGGGAAGAGGCGCTAAATGTATTAAAGGTTCTACAACAGACAGAAAAATGTCTAAGGAGAAAAAGATGAACAAGTATTTTGTACATCAATCATCATATATTGATGATAATACCTCAATTGGAGAAGGAACAAAAATATGGCATTTTTGTCATATACTTTCAGGAACAAAAATTGGTAATAACTGTGTGATTGGACAAAATGTAATGATTGGTCCTGATGTTGTCATTGGAAATAATTGTAAGATACAGAATAATGTTTCTATTTATAAGGGAGTAATTCTTGAAGACGATGTTTTCTGTGGTCCATCATGCGTTTTTACCAATGTTATAAATCCGAGAGCATTCATAGAAAGAAAAAATGAATTTAAGACTACAATTCTAAGGAAGGGCTCTACCATAGGTGCCAATGCCACAATTGTATGCGGAAATACAATTGGTAGATATGCGCTTATAGGCGCTGGAGCGGTTGTAACTCATGATGTGATCGATTACGCGCTTATGTTGGGTATACCTGCAAGAAGAACTGGCTGGGTTTGTAAATGTGGGGTTACTCTTCAGGAGAAAGATTCTGTTTTAATCTGTAAAAGTTGTGGGAATCAATATAGTTTAATAAAAAACAATCTTGAAGTTATTATTGAAAAATAGGAGATGCAATGAATATTCCAATGCTTGATTTGAGAAGTGAGTATCTTTACATGAAAAATGATATAGATACAGCCATTGCAAAATGTCTTGAACATCAGTCATGGATACTTGGACCAGAGGTAAAGGAATTTGAAAAAAAATGCGCTGAATTTTTTGGTGTTAAACATTGCATTGGTTGTTCCTCAGGAACAGATGCCCTTGTAATTGCCCTTCGCGCAATTGCTATAAGCAGCGGAAAAGAATTTTTTTCCAGAGATGAAGAAATATTGACAACCCCATTTACTTTTACAGCCACAGGAGATGCTATATTGCGAAGCGGTGCAACCCCTGTATTTATAGATATAAATCCAGTGGATTTTAATATCAGTATCGATGGCATAGATAAATATCTTAAATCAGATGGAAAAAAAGTAAAAGGAATACTACCCGTACATTTATATGGAACTCCATGCAATATGGATGATATTTATGAAATAGCATCAAAATATAATATCTTTATTGTCGAGGATGTTGCACAGGCATTTGGTGCCTGCTGGAAAAATAAAAAACTTGGGGCAATTGGACACGCCGGAGCATTCAGTTTTTTCCCGAGTAAAAACCTTGGTGGTTTTGGAGATGGAGGAATGATTTCAACAAATAATGATACATTTGCTGAAATAGCAACAATACTTACAAAACATGGTGGTAAGGATAAATATAATGTTGATTACATTGGATACAACAGTCGTCTTGATACCCTGCAGGCAGCAATTTTGCTTGCAAAAATCAAATATATCGATCAGTTTAATAATAAAAGAATAGGAATTGCGAAAAAATATAACAGTGAACTACAGGGAATAGAAGAAATTGAGTTACCTGAAATCATTGATGGAAGTGTTTTTCATCAATATACAATAAGAATCAAAAATAATAAAAGAACCGCGCTTCAGGGATTTCTAAAAGAGAAAGGAATCGCAAGCATGGTTTATTATCCATTATGTCTGCATCAGATGAAACTTTTCCAGGAAAGGGCAAAAATCCACAGCCCCCTTACTGAAGCAGAAAAAGCATCAAAAGAAGTATTAAGCATTCCGGTTGAACCGCTTATGACAGAACAACAAGAAAACTATGTAATATCAGAAATAAAGGAATTTTTCCGTCTAAATGGATAAAATTAAAATATTTTCCATTGTAGGCGCAAGACCTCAATTTATTAAACTCGCTGCACTCACAGAAAAACTGCATAGATTAAAATTTGATAAAAAGGTCGAACATAAAATACTTCATACTGGACAACATTATAACTATGAAATGTCTAAAATATTTTTTCAGCAGATGCATATACCAGAACCAGATTATAATCTTGAGGTAGGATCCCATAGTCCGTCAAAACAAATAGGGCTGATGATGAAAGGCATTGAAAATGTTTTCATCAAAGAAAAACCAGACATTGCTGTTATATATGGAGATACCAACTCCACACTTGCAGGTGCTTTAACCTCTGTATATATTGGTATTCCTGTTGCCCATATTGAAGCAGGTTTAAGAAGTTTTAGAATGGATATGCCTGAGGAAATAAATAGAACATTAAGCGATAGAATTTCCACACTCTTATTCTGTCCAACAAAAGCAGCGGCAAAAAACCTGAAAAATGAGGGTATTACAAAAAACGTCTGGGTAGTTGGGGATGTTATGTATGATATGTTTTTATATGCTCAAAAATATCTTAATAATAAAAAAATATTAGATGCTTACAATATCCACCCAAAGGATTACCTACTTTTAACAATACATAGAAAAGAAAACACAGACAATCCTGATAGATTGGTCCAAATAATTGATATAATCTGTCAATCAGGAGAAAACATCCTCTTTTTAATTCATCCGAGAACAGAAAAAATATTGAAAGAAGAAAAACAGTTTAGTTTTAATAGATACAATAATCTTTTGGTAATAAAACCAGTTGGATATATTGATATGCTTATTCTCGAAAAAAACGCAAAAAAAATTATTACAGATAGTGGAGGAGTCCAGAAGGAAGCATACTGGTTTAATATCCCCTGTATTGTATTGAGAGAAGAAACAGAATGGAAGGAACTTTTATCCTGGAAATATTTTTATATTGTTGGTAGCGATGCTCTTAAGATACAGGATTCCATAAAATCCACTTACAGAACCTGCAAACAGAAATCAAAAATCTTTGGCAATGGTGATGCATCTTCATTAATCCTGAAAAAAATCATAGAATACCTGGATAAATAAATCATAAAATATAAAGGTTTATTAAATGAATATTGGAATGATACTCAATGGCGAATATCCTCCGGATATAAGGGTTGAAAAGGAATGTGATGCCCTGATGAAAAACAAACAGAATAATATCTTTATTCTTTCTGGCACCAAGGGATTAAGACCAGATGTAAAAAAACAGGGTATATATAAAAACGTGGTTGTTTGTTATACTGCATTTGACTATCCGGATAAAACACGAAAAAACTTAAATAGAATAAAAAAAGAGATTGGAATTCAAACACTTGTCCAGAAGAAAATCTTAGAGTTTGTCAATGATTATAAGATTGATGTTATTCATGCCCATGATCTTCCTATGGCTAATGCTGCTATGAAGATAGCCAGAATAAAAAAAATTCCTCTTATTTCAGATTTACATGAAAATTATCCTTTTTATCAATTAATCGGGCAAAAAAAAAATATATTAAACTTCAAGAAATGGTTGAAGATTGAAAAAAAAACAACTCATTATTCTGATTTTATCATCACTACCTGCGATGAAATGAAAAATAGAATTATTAGAGAACATAAAGTCAACCCACAAAAAATAGTTGTTGTTTCAAATGTATATGCAGATGAATTCAGAAATTTTAAGGTTCATGATTTTATAGAGGATAAATATAAAAAAAGAAAAATGTTCCTTTACTCAGGTATTATTAATATAGGAAAAGGATGTAAAACGCTAATAGAAGCAATAACATATCTCAAAAAATACCCAGAAATTTTATTGTGCCTTGTGGGTGTTTCAAAGGAGGACAAGAAAATAAAATATCTTAGAGATATGGTATCTTATGAAAAGGTTGAGGACCAGGTTGAATTTGTTCAGTGGCAACCTCTTGATAAAATTTATTCCTATATTATGTCAAGTTATGCCTGTATTGTACCCTTTGAAAGAAATATGCAAAATGATTGTTCATCTCCGCATAAACTTTTTCAGTATCTGGCATGTGGAAAACCAGTAATTGTCTCTGATTGTCCATCAATAGCAAACATTATAGTTCAGAATAGATGTGGACTTGTTTTTAAAAGCGGAGATAGTAAGGACCTGGCAGAAAAAATCCTTGCACTATATAGAAATAACCAAATGCAGAATATAATGGGAAAAAATGGTGCAGAGACTGTTAAAAATAAGTATAATTTTAGCATTGAGGGAGAAAAGATCCTGTCCCTGTATAAAAAAATAATCCCCGGATAGTTCATTTTCTATGTTATAATAATACAGTAATGACCAATTTATTTTGACTCTTAAATATGAAATCTATCCAAACACTAACAGATGTTTACAAAGAAAAACTATGAAACCAGAGAATGAAGTTTTAAAAGATTTTTATCTCCTGGCTGATTATCTTGAAAAAAAACATAAGATTAAGGATTCAAACAAATATAAAAATAATTTATCTGCATTCCTATTACATGCAAACCATATTAAATCCTATGACTTTGTTGCACCTTTTTGCAAGGACAAAAGGGTACTGGATATAGGATGTTTTATAGGATATGGAGAATCACGTATTTTTTCACAGGCAAAAGAAATAATTGCAATTGATAGTGATGATGACGCCATCAATTTTGCTCGTAATAGATCTATCCCAGGGGTAAAATTTGAAAAAGCAGAAGCAACGTCATTACCATTTTTAGATGATACCTTTGATATAATAATTGCCTTTCAATTAATAGAACATATCCCTCCTGACGAAGTAGAAACTTTCCTTTGCCAGGTTAGAAAAATACTGAAAAAAAAAGGATTGCTTTTCATTACTACACCAAATCGTAAATTCAGATTGATGCCTTTTCAGCGTCCTTTTAATTCTGAACATTATCAAGAATTTACAGCAAAAGGACTTTTAAGGGTACTGGAAAAAAATTTCGGAAATGTGCAGATTAAAGGCATTCGTGCAAAAAAATGGATAGAGGAAATTGAAAGAAGAAGGGTGCGAAAATCCCCTCTTATAAAAATCAAGAAGCACTTCGAAAAAATCTACTCAAACATTGTAAATAAAAAAGGTAATGGCGAATTTAACCGATTATTCCAGCAGTTTTCTATGGATGATTTTTATTTAGAAGATCAAAACCTTGATAAATCTATGGTTTTATTCGCTATCTGTGAAAAAAATAGATATACGGAATAGGACATATGAATCAAAAACAACAATATATACCAGAAGAATACTGGCAAAAGCGTTTGAGTAAAAACTTTTCATTAGCAGGAGTAGGACATTTACGACTTGGGTTTGAATATAATATCTGGCTTTATAGGGCACGGTTGTATGCTCTTCGAAAAATATTAAAAAGAATAAACCTAAACTGTCAGGGGGTAAGATTATTAGATATCGGCGTAGGAACTGGGTTTTACATTGATTTCTGGAAGAAATCAGGCGTAAAAGATATTACTGGTATAGATATAACAACCAAGAGCATAGAAGAATTAAAAAGAAAATATCCTGATTATAAATTCATAAAAGCAGATATTGGCGATAAAAACATATCTCTGGATGAAAAATTTGATATTATAACAGCATTTGATGTTTTATTTCATATAGTTAAAGAAGACACATTCGAAGAAGCGATAAGAAATATTAAAAAATTTTCTCATAACAATACAATAATCTTAATTATGGATAATTTTCTCAAAGAATGTAAACAAGCACAGGGACACGAAAACGATAGAACATTGGAATATTATAAAAAAATTCTAAATTCCAATTCAATAGAGATTAAAGATATAAAACCCATATTTTTCTTTATGAATACACCCGTTGATATAGAAAGAATAGATAACAAAATAGTAAAATTTATGATAAAAGCAATGTGGAGAATAAATAAGCAAGCCAATTGGTATTTCAAAAAGATGGGAACAATAGGAAAGGGAATGAGTTATTTCTGGGCATTAATTCTTTATTCCTTTGATCGATTAATTCTACATTTCACTTCTGTTGGACCAAGCACAAAATTATTAGTCGCAGGTCTAACTCAACAAACAGAAACCAGATAAAAACCTTGCATGTGTTTGATTAAAGGAAGTGGAAAAATAAATAAGTAAAGATATATTGTATGCTTTACTAAAAAAATGAAGCGTAATTTGAAATACGGTATTGAACTAAAAGTATATTAATAATGCAGTGTGCAGTTGGTAATCTATTATGGGAAAAAATATAACAAAACCCACTTCTGTGCCAAGGTACAAGATCCTTTTTCTTGTTAGTGCTTACCCTACCAAAAATCATCCTGTAAAAGGTATATTTATAAAAAGACATGCTGAGGCAATCGCAAAATTCTGTGATGTAATAGTGCTATATATTACTGAAGATTCTCATTTGAGAAATAAGACCTATGAACTGAATTATTCAGTAGAAAATGGAATACCAACTGTTAGAGTATACCACAGAAATATTAAAAAACTTCCAATAATATATGGCCTTCAAAAAGACCTTATTTATATTATCGCAGCAAGAATAGGATTTAAAACAATAAAAAAAAGATTTGGAAAACCCGACATAGTACATGCCAATATAATAGAACCAGCAGGGAAGATAGCAATTATATTAAAGTTTTTACACAAAATACCATTTTTAATTACTGAGCACTCATCATCTTTTTTACCTGCCTGTGGCAAATATAAAAGAACCCAGACACTGCAGAAATTCTTCACAAAACTGGTTGTCAAAAATGCTGAAGCAGTGATAACAGTTTCCAGTGCATTAAAAAATGCAATGTTATCGCTTGGACTAAAAAATCAATATTTTGTTGTTCCAAATGTTGTTGAAGTAAATACAACCAGCACTATACACAGGTTAAAAACCAGAAAAAAGAAAATTCTTCATATTTCCCTGATACTGGAGAGATCGAAAAATATTACAGGAATTTTAAAATCATTATACAACGTTATACACAATAGAAAAAGAGATGATTTCGAACTTCACATTATAGGTGAAGGAAAAGACACTGAAAAGATTAAAAATTTATCAATACAATTAAACCTTTACAATAGATACGTTTTTTTTGAGGGAATGAAACATCCAGAAGATGTATATCAATATCTTCAAGAAGCGGATTTTTTGATTACCAACAGCAACTACGAAACATTTTCAGTTGTAACAGCAGAGGCACTTGCCTGTGGAATTCCTGTGATTGCAACAAAATGTGGAGGTCCAGAAGATTTTGTTACAGAAGAAACAGGGATACTTATAGAACCTGGAAACGAAAAACAACTTGGGGATGCTATAATCTATATGCTCGATAATTCAGACAAATATGAAAAAAGGAAATTGATGGAATATGCAAACAAAAGGTTTAACAGTTTTACTGTGGGTAGACAATTTTATGAAATCTATGAAAAAATCCTATTTAACCTGAAGAGGGTAGAACATTAGCATTAAAAAAATGATACCTCACCGGGCAGCAAACCTTGTCAAAAAACATTATGGCTAAAAAAATACTATACATAACATATCATTTCCCACCATCAACAAAGGTGGGTGCAATAAGGGCAAAAGGATTTGCAAAGTATATGCCTTGCTTTGGATGGAAGGTTATAGTTCTTTCGCCTTTACTTTTAGGAACTCCTAATTCCGAATTCCATATTATTGAAACACATCCATCTTATCAAAAAATGCCCCGGTATATTTTTAACAGAAACCTTCACAAAAAGATTAAATCCATTTCAACCTTTTTACCTCCGATTCATCAGAGGATTTATTCATTTTTCAGGGGGATGATAGATATCCCGGACAGCAGAATTGGCTGGCTTCAATTCGCAGCATACGCAGGAGAAAAAATTATTGAAGAAGAAAAACCAGATATAATTGTAAGCAACTTTGGCCCTGCAACCTGTCATATAATTGCATCTTACTTAAAAAAATCTCATCCTGAAATTTTCTGGCTTGCTGATTTCAGAGATCCCTGGACACAATTCAGAAAAAATTCTATAAGAACACGTTTTGAAAAGTCCTTGGAAGATAAAACCCTTAAATACGCAGATGCCTTATCCATAGTTTCAGAATATCTTGCAAATGCACTACATAAAGACCACCCAGATAAAAAGATATATGTTATTCCAAATGGCTTCGACCCTGATGAAATGATTATTGAAAATAATCCCACTACAGATAAATTTATAATTACCCACACTGGCTCATTGAATATGAAATTTCGTAGACCTTCTATTCTTTTCGAGGCATTGCACAATCTAATTAAAATAGGGAAAATAGAAAAACAATATATAAGGGTAATTTTTTATGGACAGAACCAATCCTGGGTTTTAAGGGATGCGCATAGTTATGGCATTGATGAGATTGTATCCTACGGAGGAGTAAAAAATCGACAGGAAATCCTTGAAATCCAAAAAAACAGTCAAATCCTTTTACTTATCTGGCGTTCTGGAAAAGGTGAAGAAGGCACCCTAACAGGAAAAATTTTTGAGTACCTTGCTGCAGGAAGACCTATAATTTCCATAGGTGAAAAACCAGGCGAGGTAGAACGTCTTCTTCAAAAAACTAAAGCAGGGATTCATTGTAGAACAGTTTCAGAAACACAAAACCTTCTGTATCACGCGTATCAAGAATGGTTAAAAAATCACTGCGTAAAGTATCATGGAATTAGACAAGAAATAATGAATTACAGTCATATAGAAATGGCAAAAAAATTTTCAAAGGCACTGGAAAATGGTTAAATTTCAACTACCTAAAACCCTAAAAATTCTACTTGAGCCATTTAATCCAGACAATGATGAACTTAATAAATTCATAACATATATCAGGTTTGATGGGTATATTGATCATTTTTATAAAATCAAAAAAATATTTTCCGATAAATATAGAGAAAACCAATATGCAAATGTTTCAAAAGAAATTTCCATCTTGAGAAAACTTTTCAGTGAATTTTCCGGAAAACAGTTTGTCCCTGGTAGCAATACCTACCTTGTCAGGGTTGATGATTATCCTCATTGGGAATATAAAAATAACCTGTTTGAAAAATTCGCCGGTATCTTCGAAGACAATGGAATAAACATTCTTGTTGGGGTTGTTCCAAATTTAAGTGAAAACCATCACAGTATAAAAAATAAAAATTTCAGATGCCTGAGCGAAAATGATGTAAAAACCTTGAGGAAATTCTCGGTAATTGAACCAGCATTACACGGGTTTACACATCAAACGATTAGAAAAAAACCATATTCTGAATTTATCGGTTTATCTGTAAAACAGACCTCTATAAAAATTGAGAAAGGAATTGAAGTCCTTAAACAATTTAATATTTCACCCATAGCAATTATTTCACCATTTGACACATTTGATTCAAGAAATTTCCAGGCGTTTTCATCTTTTTTCAAAATTGTATGTGGTGGATATCCGAGTGCATCAAGTTTTGGATTCTGGATATCACCGTGTGTAATAAACAAATCAATCTATGTTGCTTCTTACAAGCCGTTTTCAGGAAAAGCAGAAAAAATATTGAAGTATCTTTTAACAAAAGATGATAACTCTGAAATTATACCTATTACATTTCACTGGGCAAGTGAGATTGAAAATAATTTCTCTTGTGTCAGACAGATTGCAAAACTGATAAAAGGCAAAACCATCTCGTGGAAAAATTTTTCTGATTTCTATTGCTGATAAAATCTATTAAGCAATACCAAGGGATTCCTTTGCTGCTTCAATAACTTCTTCAACAGAAATATCAAGCAAACACCTACGGTTATATGGACATCCTACCTTTGTTTTCCGCATCTTACAGGGAGAACATCCTAATCCCTTATAAAGGGCTATACTCCTCGGACTTAATGGACCCCATTTTACAGGATTTTTTAAACCAAAGATACCTATAATTGGAGTATTAACCAGCCCGGCAAAATGTAGGCCTCCACTTTCATTGCTTATACACAGTTTGCTTTTTGAACAAAACAAAGCAGCGTAAACAGGGTTTTTTCCGAACTCATCATCAATCAAAACTGGCACTGTTGGTTTGTGTGTCATCTTTTCTGCAATACTCATCAGTAATTTTTTTTCTTTGAAACTACCAAGCAAAAGTATGGAGTATCCATATTTGTAAAGAGCATCTGCCACAGAAGAAAATCTTTCTGATGGCCAACACTTAACCTTTTCCGAAGCACCAGGGAAAATACAAACCCAATCTCCTGAAGGAGATAATATTTTTGATGCTTTTTCTTCGTACTCTCGGGGAAATTTAATATCAACATATGTTTTAACATCTTTTTTCCCAAGTACCCTGCACAGAGCGAGTAACTGAAAGATATCATGAATATCTTTTCTTCCTCTTTCACTAAATTTCCAGTTCGAAAAAAAACATTTTGTTCCATAGCCAAGTCGGTACCTTACAGGCAAAAATGCAAGAATTAGATTTATTATTGAGTACCTCTGTGTATCTATCAAAAAATTAACATTTTCCTTCAGGCATAAACAAAACAGAGAAAACCATTTTTTCACAACCTCTCTCTTTTTTCTCATTCTCAGTTCATAATAAATATCAACAAATGGCAGTATATCAGAAAATTTTTCAAGCCCCTTTAATCTATGGCCAACAAATATTATCTTTGACCCTGGAAACATTTCTTTCAGGGCTTGAAAAAATGGCATAGAAAGCATAAAATCGCCATAATGAGATTCACCAATAAAAACCATGATTGATTTAACCTTACCACGCAGTTTTAGATAAACCGGATCTCTATAAAATTTTTCAAATCTCTCTGGCGGATAATCACGAGGTTGATAAAATTTCATAAAAAATATTCTCCAGAATTCTTGTTTGATTGGAATAATCAAATTTTCTTATTTCTTTGCATCCATTAAACGCAATATTTTTCCATATATCCGGATTTTCAATAAGATAGGTAATAGATTCTGTCAATCCATCAACATCCCCTGGTTTACAGATAAGGGCTGATTCATTCTGCCTTGCAAAGTCCCTTATGCCACCAACATCAGTTGTAACAAGAGCACAACCACAAGCCATTGCCTCCATTGGTGGATTTGGAGATGCATCTTCAAAACTTGGGAAAAGCAATATATCTGTTTTTCTATAAAATAATCGCATATTTTCGCTGTTTCTCCCGTTTATAAATTCTATAAAATCAGGAATATATCCATCTTTTTTAAGTCCAGCAACAATAAATCTGATTTCTGGAAATCTCTTGTTTATTTTTTTCATAACATCAAAACCAATATCCATTCCCTTATGGGTAGCATTTTTCCCACTGTAAAAAACCATTCCCACTGATTCTGGTTTTTCGTATTTTCTTTCGCCAGGAGAAAAAAAATCACAGTCAACACCATTACCCACACGGTATATCCTGTGGCCTGGATATATCTCCCTTAATTTTTCATAAACCATTGTAGAAGATGGAATAAAAACAATATTCTTTGGTATATTTCGTTGTTCTTTAATCATATATATATTAGAAACCCTCATTACCTTTATTCCTTTTTCCCTACCCCAGGATGAAACCTCGTCTATAAGATTAGCAGACCTGAAGAAAGTTATGTCTGCACTTCGTATCCATCTTTCTTTATATTCAGGTATAATGATTACAGGTACCTTACAATCCATCCAGCCAGGGACATACCTTTTTCCTTTCAGCAAAAAACCAAAAAAACCTCTTATGGCGTATTCGGGTCCTGTTTTATTTGGATTATATCCTTTATATATTACAATATCGTGGGATGGCAAAAGCCGGTTGCAAAATTCAACGATTGGTCGAGATGCACCACTCGGCTTTTTCCCTATGTTCAAAAGCACATTGATAATCATTTCTTTAGATAATGTTCGTATATAAACTACAACAAAGGTTATATAGATATCCAGTATCTATAAACTGAATCACTATTGTCCTTATTTCTCCCTCACTTTTTTCTCTTAAAATCTTCTTTTCTCCATTCTACAAAATGAAGAATATCCTTTTTTTCATAAAGAAGAACTAGAAAGATTTTTTAATTGGAATTTCCAATTTCTCCTTCCTTTGTAAAGGAAGGCCGGGATGAATTTGCCAAAAATTCTTCTCAATCTCCAACCAGATTCTTCTGAATACCTTTACTTTCCTTGGTTAGAATAAATAATACCATAATTCATCAAATCATCATTATCCTGCATAACAATTTTTTATTGAACGCTTTGACCAATAATAGTTTTCCTTGTATAATATTTAACCATGGAAAAGATAGATAGAAAAACAGTTAACTATCTTGCGAAACTCGCAAGAATCAGGATTGACGAAACACAAATGGACAGCATTGTCTCTGACCTTGCAACAATTATTTCTTATGTTTCCCAACTCAATCAGATTAACACAGAAGATGTACAACCAGCAAAACACGTGCTTCCATTCCATAATATCAGCAGAAAAGATAATACCAAACCATCACTTCCCCTTGAAGATGTTTTAAAAAATGCCCCTGAGAAAACAGGAAATTTTTTTAAGGTGCCAAAAATAATATAAAATGGAAAGAAAATATCTTGACTTTGAAAAACCAATAGAGGAAATTGATAAAAAAATACTTTATCTTCAAGAAATAAAGAAGAAAAAGAACATAGATAATCAATTACAAATAACCCAAATGCAACAACTTTTTCGAGAAACAACGAAACAGATATATTCAAATCTAACAGCATGGCAAAAGGTACAGGTTGCGAGACACCCACAAAGACCACATACAAATGATTATATTTTAAAACTACTTGAAGAACTCTATGAATTGCATGGAGATAGAGTGTGTAAGGATGATCCTGCAATTATATCTGTAATAGGAAAATTCAGGGGGACTCCGGTTGCTATTATTGGACATCAAAAAGGAAGAGACACTGAAGAAAATATCAAAAGAAACTTCGGTATGGCACATCCTGAAGGATACCGAAAAGCACTAAGGGTTATGAAAATGGCTGAAAAGTTTTCATTTCCGATAATAACACTCGTCGATACTCCTGGGGCACACCCACATATGGAGGCAGAAGAAAGAAATCAAGCGCTTGCAATCGCAAACAATATCTATGAAATGTCTCAAATAAGAACACCAATTATCGTTGCAATAATAGGGGAGGGTGGTAGTGGAGGCGCCCTCGGAATAGGAGTCGGGGATATTATTATTATGCTTGAATTCGCAATCTATTCTGTAATATCGCCAGAAGGATGTGCATCAATTTTATGGAAAGATCAAAAAGCCCTGACAGAAGCAGCAGAATCATTAAAACTAACGGCACCTGAACTTTTTAATCTCGGACTGATAGATGAGGTAGTGAATGAACCACTGGGCGGTGCGCATGCTCAACCAGAAGAAATGATAAAAATACTCGGGAATTGTCTCGAAAAAAAACTTGCTGAGTTATGTTCTATGAACTTAAATACCCTGCTTGAAAAAAGGTACCAAAAATACAGGAATACAGGAATCTATCTAACAGAAAAACACCAATTGCCATGAAAAAATTAAAATTAGCCATACCAAAGGGTAGTCTACAAGAATCTACTATCTCCTTGTTTACAAATGCTGGATTTGAGGTATCGAGCATAAGTAGAAGCTATTACCTATCCTTTGATGACCCTGAAATAGATGCTGTATTAATAAGAGCCCAGGAGATACCAAGATATGTTCAGATTGGTATTTTTGATGCAGGCATATCTGGAAAGGACTGGATAACCGAAAACAGAGCAGATGTTAAAGATATATGTGAATTGTGTTACGCAAAACATGGACTAAGACCAGTAAAAATTGTTCTTGCAGTTCCAGAAAAATCAGAAATTAAATCTGTAAAAGATCTGAATGGCAAGATTATTGCGACTGAACTTGTAAACCTTACAAAGGATTATCTTAAAAGAAATAATGTACAGTGTGACGTTGAGTTTTCATGGGGAGCAACAGAAATAAAAGCAGGGCATCTTGTTGATGCTATTGTAGAAATAACAGAAACAGGAACAACAATCTCGTCTCACGGGCTAAAAATAATAGAGGTAATTATGGAATCAACCCCACATTTTTTTGCAAATAATAATGCATGGAAGAATCCCTGGAAGAGAGAGAAGATGATGAAAATATCTCTTCTTCTTGAAAGCGCTCTTAATGCATCAAAAAAGGTTGGACTAAAAATGAATGTACAAAAAAAAGATATAACTGTGATACTAAAAAGACTGCCAGCAATTAAAAAACCAACCATCTCTCGGCTTTCAACAAAAAACTGGTATGCAGTTGAAACAATAATAGATAAAAAAGAGGCAAAAGAGATTATCCCTGAACTTAAAAAGCTTGGTGCCTCTGGAATAGTTGAATATAATATCAACAAACTTGTTTATTGACAGGAAGGAGAATTGTATGCCCTGTGGAAGAAAAAGAAAAAAAAGAAAAATAAAAACCCACAAAAGAAAAAAGCGTCTGAGCGCGCTGCGGCATAAAAAGAGAAAAAGATAAATGAAAATATGGTCTTTTCTTGCGGTTGTTGTTGTCTTTTTTCTTTCTGGCTGCGCAACAACACATCAAGATGTGATAAAGGATACAGCAACAAAATTCTATATCCAGGGTTTGATTTATGAAAGCTCTGAGGATTTTGAAAATGCCTTATTTTCATATCAGAAATCTTTGAAAAAAGATCCAGAAAATAGTTTCTTGCTTAAAAAAACAGGAAAAATACTTTTAAGAGAGAAAAAATACAAAGAAGCAGAATCTGTTTTCAAAAAAGCGGTCTCACTTAATCCTGAAGATGCAGAGGGTTTTCTAAATCTCGGACTGACAGAATTCTTTCTGAAATCCTATGAAAAAGCCATTCGTAATATTGAAAATGGACTAAAGATAAAAGAAGTCTCCTCTTATAGAGCAATTCTTTGCGATCTTTATGTAATAACCGGACAATATGATAAAGCCGCTGAATCCTATAGGATTTTGATTGATAGTTTCCCTTCAAATTTTTTACTTTACTATAACTATGGCATTTTGCTCGAAAGAATGGGTAAAAATAACGAGGCGGAATCTGCTTTCCTTGAATCCATAAAAATTCAACCGCGATTTGCCGGCGCATATGTAAAACTCGGTAATCTCTACGATGAACAAGACAATGTGGAAAGTGCTATTAAATACTATAAAGATGCAATTGAAATATCTCCACTTGATGCCTCTGGATATGAAGGACTGGCACAGTTTTATATTCATAGAAAAATGTTGGAGAAAGCAGAATTAACATTAACAATGGCTGTTGCAAAGGGTACTGAATCCGGTCCTATAAACTATATGCTCGGACTTATAAATTTTCAGAATGAAAAATATGAAGATGCAGAAACATATTTTAAGAAAGCACTGAAATTTGGTGAAAATTCAATGTTATGGTTTAACCTCGGGATAACATATGATAAACTGGATAGAAAAAAGGAAATGGAAGAATGTATGCGTAAGTCCATAGAACTGGATAAAACCAACCATCTTGCTCTTAATTATCTCGGTTATTCTATGCTAATTGAAGATAAAAATATAGATGAAGCATTCACATTAATCCAAAAAGCCGTGACTCTTGAACCCGAAAATGGTGCCTATCTTGATAGTTTGGGCTGGGCTTATTATAAAAAGGGTAAATACAAACTAGCAGAAAAGTACCTGATAAAAGCAGAAAAAAAAGAATTTGACCCTGAAATATATGAACATCTTGGTTATGTTTATTACAGCATGAACAACCCAATCAAGGCAATCTATTGGTGGGCAAGATGTCTTGAATTTATGCCAAAACAAGAAATATCAGAAATGATAGAAAAAGCAAAACAACAACTTTCCCCAAAGAAATGAAAACTATTCTTGAAGAGATTGATGAATCGCCGAAGAATCTAAAAAATCTTACAAGGGCTCAACTCGAACAATTAGCAGCCGAGATTAGAAAAACAATCATAGAGGTTGTTTCAAAAAATGGAGGACATCTTGCCTCTAATCTCGGAATAGTTGAAATAACAATTGTACTGCACTATATCTTAAACATTCCTCCAGATAAAATAATATTCGATGTTGGACATCAGGTTTATACTCATAAACTACTCACTGGCAGATATAAATTGTTCAATACCCTTAGAAAATACAAGGGTATCTCTGGATTTCCAAATTCAGAAGAAAGTGAAACAGATATTTTTACAACAGGCCACGCAGGAACAGCAGTCTCTGCTGGCATTGGAATTCAAACCGTTGAACAAGAAAGAAAAAATGGAGCAAAAACAGTTGTAGTAATTGGAGATGGTTCTCTTACAAATGGGATTACCTTTGAAGGGCTTAATAACCTCGGCACATCAAAGAAAAATCTGTTAATAATTCTCAATGATAATAATTTTTCAATTTCAAAAACGCGTGGGTCTGTTTCATATTATCTAACAAGGTTAATAACCATGCCTGTCCTGGCGAAATCAAGAGATGAAATCAAAGAAATAATTGAAAAAATACCCGGCGGAGAACAAATCCTGAAGGTCAGCAAGGATATAGAACAAAAAACAAAATATCTCGTTATACCAGGGGGTTTTTTTGAAAAACTTGGAATTCAGTATTTCGGGCCCATTGATGGAAATGATATACATCATCTTATTGATGTGATAAAAAACATTATTGATAAAGAAGGCCCAATAATCCTGCACACAATAACACAAAAGGGAAAAGGATATAAACCTGCTGAAGAAAACCCTGAAAAATTTCACAGTATTGGGACATTTAATATTAACCCTGGATATCCACTATCAACAATTAAAACAACAGGATCATTTGTAGGAGAATTCCTCGAACAAGCGGGTGAAAAAAATGATTTCTATGTAATTACTTCAGCAATGGAGTATGGGCTTGGATTTGATGGATTTGCTAAAAAATTTCCAGAAAGATTTTTTGATGTTGGAATTGCAGAAAGTCATAGTTTAATTTTTGCATCTGGTATTGTAAAAGCAGGGAAAAGGGTCTTTGTTGGAATATACAGCACATTTCTTCAGAGGACATATGACCAGATATTTCATGATATATGCCTGCAAAAACTACCTGTTGTTATTCTTGTTGATAGAGCAGGCATTGTTTCAGGCGATGGACCAACACATCAGGGTATATACGACATCTCGTTTTTAAGGAGTATTCCAGAAATTTCAGTATTCTCGCCATACTCTCTTGAAAACCTTAATAATATTATGAAAATAGCATTACAATCTAAAAAACCCATGGTTATCAGATATCCAAAAGAATTATTGCCAGAAAAACTTGATGAAATCAGACAAAATGGAAGATTTTTATGCATTGGGCTCGGGTCCATAGCACAAGTAGCAAAACAGGCATGCCTATTATTAAATCAAGAGGGTATCAATCTAGACTTTCTGCCTGAAGACCATGTAAAACCTATTGATGATAAAATCAAAAAAATATTATCAGAATATGATAAGGTTATAACCTGTGAAGAAGCAATATTGCCAGGGGGATTTGGAACAAGTATTCTTGAATTCTGCAATGAAAACAATATTCAATGTAAAATATTAAGAATAGGAATTTCGGATACCTTCATTGAAACAGGTTCACGCGAAGAAATTCTTGAATCTTTGGAACTTGATGTCATCGGTATTATGAAAAAAATAAGGAGTTTTTGCGAAGATGCGTAATATGTCAATCATATTTAATCCCAAAATATCAGGGATTGAAAACATCAAGAACAACATCGAAGAGATTGCCAATAAAAAAGGGATAAAAATTGTCCCGTGTGGTAAACAAACAGAACTGTTAGTATCACTTGGTGGAGATGGTACAGTATTAAAAGGATTTAAGATACTACCATCGTTTGATATCCCACTTCTTGGGCTAAACTTCGGGAAATTTGGTTTTTTAACGATAGATTGTAAAGATATACTAAAAACAACAGAGGATATAATAGAAGAGAAGTTTTGTATTTCTCCCAGGATGTACATTGAGGCAGAATATACATCAAATGGTAGAGAGCATATCGGTAGAGCATTAAATGAGATGCTTATATTTCGTAAGGACATTCGAATGGTTGAATTTGAACTAACACTGGGTTCCACTCCATTTTATTTCAGGGCAGATGGAATAATTATAAGCACCCCAACAGGATCAACAGCCCATGCCTTTTCTGCTGGAGGACCTATTGTGTTCCCTGAAGATAAATCAATGGTTATCGTCGCGTTTGCCCCTTTCACAGCAACCTGGAGAAATTGTATTTATGAGGGAACCAATATACAGATGAAAGCATCAAAGGAATGTGATATTATTATAGACGGACAGGAAAAATTAACCCTTCCTGAACATAAATCCATTAAAATAAAACCAGGTAAGGATGTCTTAAAACTGCTTGTTCCTCAAGGATGGGACTTCTGGAAAACACTAAAGGAGAAATTTTCATGGGGAAAGGGTTTAACCTGAAAATAAGTAAAAATAGATGTAAAGGGTGTGGACTTTGTATAGAGGTCTGTCCACAAAAAACCTTAAAACTTTCGACGATGTTTAATGAATCTGGATACCATTTTGTTGAAATATCTGAAGATAATTGCAAAGGATGCAAAAGGTGTACAATTATATGTCCAGATACAGCAATTGAAATTTTCCTTGAAGAGGATGTAAAACACGTGGATATAAAAAATGAAACTTCTAAATAAAAGGAGAAAAAAATGAAAATAGGAGTAATTCCTGACTGCTTTAGATTGCCAATTAAACAGGCAATAAAAAAATCTGCAGAATTAGAACTCGATGGTATCCAACCATACGCAACAAAAGGTGAACTTGACCCCTCTAATATGACAAAAACCGCAAGGGATGATTTTAAGAAATTTGTTTCAGATCTCGGCCTTGAAATATCTGCAATTGTTGGAGATTTTGGAGGTCATGGCTTTGTTGATTCAAAAACCCTCGACTGGCGTGTAAAGAGAACAAAAGAAGTAATTGATCTTGCTTTTCATCTTGATGTCAAAGTTGTCACCACTCATATAGGGGTAGTTCCAGAAGACAAATCTACCACAGAATGGAATCTCTTACTACAATCTCTTCCTGAGGTTGGAAGTTATGCCTATCAAAAAGGAGTATTTCTTGCAACTGAAACAGGACCAGAACCAACAGAAGTTTTGAAAAAACTACTTGATGAATTAAATAATCCAGGGATTATGGTGAATTATGATCCTGCAAACCTCGTAATGGTTGCTGGTGATGACCCTGTTAAAGGTGTTTATACATTAAAAAACTATATTGTGCACACACACGCCAAAGATGGTATAAAACTTCCTGATGAAAATAATAAAAAAAGATGGAAGGAACTACCACTAGGAGAAGGAAATGTGAATTTCCCAGAATATCTTTCTGCAATGAAAGATATTGGATATTCTGGTTTCTTTACCATAGAGAGAGAGGTAGGAGACAATCCTGAAATTGATATAATAAAAGCAAGAGATTTTTTGAGGCATCTTAGCAAAAAACTAAACTACTAAAATGTACAGAATAAGAAAACCTGTTGTAAGTGGATATTTTTATCCTGACACCAAAAATGGCCTTATTGCTGAACTGAAAAAATATGTTTCTCTTAAAGAAAAGAGAGAAACTGTTATTTCAGCCATATGTCCTCATGCTGGTTATATTTATTCTGGGAAAACTGCTGGAAAAGTATATAGTAATATTAATATACCCGAAACCGCTATCATTATTGGTCCAAATCATCATGGATATGGCGAACCATATGCTATTGATGACAGTGATTTCTGGGAAACACCTCTCGGCAGGGTTTCTGTAAATAAAGATATCATAGGAGAACTTCTTAAAAAAAGCAGGTATCTCCAGGAGGACTCATTAGCACACAGAAACGAACATTCCCTCGAGGTGCAGGTTCCATTTTTACAGTTTATAAACCCTGATATAAAGATAGTTCCGATCATTATATCGAGATATCATGATGTAAATCCCTGGTATGAAATAGGTTATACCATTGCTCTGGTATTACAGGAATACAAAAAACAGGCAATTATTATAGCAAGCTCTGATTTTACCCACTATGAGCCAGCACAACAGGCAAAACAAAAGGATATGTATGCAATTGAAGCAATTATAAACCTAAACCCTGATGAGTTCTTAAAAAGGGTATCAGAATATAACATGAGTATCTGTGGATTTGCGCCAATAGTAAGTGCAATAACTGCTGCAAAAACTCTTGAAGCAAAGAAAGCAGTTTTAATTGATTATTCGAATAGTGGAGAGGTTTCCGGCGACTTCCAGCAGGTTGTTGGATATGCAGGAATAATAATCAGTTGACAGAATAAAAAAAATAGTTAAAATTAATATTGTAAAATCTTGCAGGTGCCACAATGGCTTAATAGGGAAGTCCGTGACCTTATAACAGAAATCGGACACGCTCCCGGCGCTGTAACCTCTCTCAAAGCAATTTGAGAAATTATGAATCTGTAGTGCCACTGTCTGAAAAGATGGGAAGGCGGTTCAGAAAGAGGAAGTCAGAAGACCTACCTGCAAAAGCGGAATATACTTCCTGCGGTGTACAGGAAGGCCAATCGGGTTTAAGAAATCAGGGTGCAACCCGCCGCAAGGCGGGTATTTTTTTGCCCGCATAACATTCAGGAGGAGTTATGCGCAATAAAAAAGAAAAAGTATCAGGATTCACCCTGATTGAACTACTGGTAGTCATAGCAATCATTGCTATTCTTGCAGCAATGCTCTTACCAACGCTCTCACTTGCAAGAGAAAAAGCAAGATCTACTGTTTGTTTAAGCAATATAAAACAGATATATTTTGCTTTTGTAATGTATACACAGGATAGCGATGAATTTTTCCCACCAGCATACTACTGGACATTTACAGGTGAGATTGACTGGGATTTTGCTACAGATGACTGGATAAACTGGAAGCCAGGCATTCTCGGAGTTTATCTTAATGAACAGGTTTTTCAGTGTCCCTCAAGATTTAAGTTAAAATCATATGATAAACCATTTACAGGATATGCCTACAACGCCTCATATATTGGTGGAGGTTATTCAGTATGGACAGGGCAGACAGATGCGCCTGCAAAAATAAGTAGAATTCAAGATCCATCGCAAACAGTATTGATTGCTGATAGTGCAATCTGGTCAACATATACATCAGAAACAATCGCGAACAATTTTCTGAGAGCACCCGGTGATATTTATTACTATGGACCAAATGTCCACTTCAGACATAATGGAATAGCAAATGTTTTGTTCTGCGATGGACATGTCCAGTCAATAGGAACAAAATACAACACAGATAATAATGACAAAACACTCGGGGATCTATCAAAAGATGCATCTCTTTATGATCTACAATAATTGTTAATACTAAAATATATGAGTATAATAACGAACATATGAATAAATTTAAAAATCTGTTAAACAAAAAAAAGGTACTTGTTGCTGATGGTGGATGGGGTACAGAAATTTCAAAAAATGAAGATGCCTCTGGACAATATCCTGAACTTCTAAATCTCACGCATCCAGAAATAATAGAAAATATTGCCAGAAGATATATAAACGCTGGAGCAGATATTATTTTGACTAATACATTTGGCGGAAATGCCCTTAAATTAAAAAAATACGGAGTTGAAGAAAAAATAGCGGCAATTAATAAAAAGGGTGTTGAACTTTCTCTAAAATTTGCGACAAAAGAAACAATTGTTTTTGCTTCAGTGGGACCCACAGGACAATTATTAGAGCCCTATGGCGACCTAGCCACAAAAGATGCAGAGGAATGTTTTAAGCAACAAATAGAAATTTTAATCGACTCTGGCGCAGATGGAATAGTCATAGAAACCATGAGCGATATAAGAGAAGCAATATGCGCATTAAAAGCAGCAAAATCAAAAACAGATAAACCTGTGGTTGTAAGTATTACCTTTAACAAAAATCCAACTGGATATAAAACCATTATGGGCACAAGTCCTGAAAAATGCGCTGAATTAATTGAAAAAAATCAAGCCACGTCGGCAGGTTCAAACTGTGGTTTTGGGATTGAAGATTTTGTAACCATCACAAAAGAAATAAGAAATTCAACAATCTTGCCTATCTGGATAAAACCCAATGCTGGCATTCCTCGCCTTATTTCTGGAAAAACCATTTATCCAGACACTCCACAGTATATGGCATCATTTATTCCACAACTTATTGAAGCAGGTGCTTCAATAATAGGAGGATGTTGTGGAACTACCCCCCAACACATCCTTGAAATTGCTAAGGCAGTTCATAATTATTTGAAAAAGAAATGAGAAAAATTTTTACTCTTTTCATCATTTATTTCAGCGTTGTCTGTTTGTTGCATGCTCGAGATATACAAAAACAATACCCTGAAAGGGTTGTGTCTCTTGGTCCTTATATTACTGAAAACCTTCTTTTGCTCGGTGTGGATAAGAAAATTGTAGGAATTACAATCCATGATAGATTAGAAATTAAAAAAAATCGGGTAATAGTAGGAACATTGCTTGATCCAAACATCGAAGCAATCATTAGATTAAAACCAGATATTGTAATTGCAAGTAAAGAGGGAAATCGTAAACAAACTGTTGAAAAAATAAAGAATCTTGGAATAACAGTTGAAACCCTTGAAGAAGTCATAACATACAATGATTTGAAAAAAAATTTCCTTACTCTTGCTAAAATATTTGGAAAAACAGATGAAGCGAATCAAATTATCTCTAATATTGATAAGAAACTTGCTGATATTAAAAAGTCCAGGCCAAAAAATAGAAAAAAGATATTCTGGCAACTTGGGACAAAACCACTAGTGACTGTTGGAGGAAATACATATTTTAATCAATTAACTCTGATTGCCGGTGGCGCAAATATCTTTGCAGACATAAAAACAAAATATATCACCATAAGTGCTGAAGAGGTTATAAGAAGAAATCCTGATATCATTATAGGTATGGGTATGGAAGAAAATACAGAAATTTCTGAATTCTGGAAACAATTCAAAAATATTGAAGCAGTGAAAAAAAATAAGATCTTTAAGGTAGATGATTATATGTTTTGCAGTCCAACTCCTGAAAGTTTTCTTAAATCTGTTCAAATGTTAGTGGAAATGCTAAAAAATTGAAAAAAATATCAATATTTTCTTTGCTAATATTTTCAGTGCTGGCTATTATCGCAGGGATTTCTCTCGGAACAGAAAATTTTTCTCCCTTAAAAATATATAAAATAATTACTGAACCACAAACCTATCCATTTGAAAAAACAATTTTTTTTCAATTAAGATTACCGAGGGTATGGTGCGGATTTCTGGTCGGTTCAGGACTTTCTGTGGCTGGACTTATCCTTCAATCTGTGTTGAAAAATCCCCTCGCAGAAAGTTATACAATCGGAATATCGGGCGGAGCCAGTTTAGGAATCGCCATTGGAATTATAAGTGGAGAAATGCTCACAATCCCTGTTTTTGCATTTATTGGAAGTATCTTTTCAATCTTTCTTCTTCTGATTGCCGGTAGCATAAAAAAAATGTCATCAGGAACATTACTTCTTTTTGGCATTATGTTAAATTTTATTTTTTCCTCGTTTTCACTTCTTGCCATAACTCTGCTACAAAAGGAAAAATTTATGGAAGCAGTCATCTGGTTTATGGGAAACCTCGGAAGTTATTATCCTGCCATCCTTAACAGTGCCCCATTTTTTCTTTTACCTGCGTATTTTTTTACCTGGCTTTTCTGGAAAGAATTGAACATTTTTTCTCTTGGAGAAGAAAAAGCAGCAACACTTGGAATAAATCCTGATAAAAGAAGATATCTCTGGCTTGGTATCGCAGGCCTGATTACTGGATATTGTGTATCACTCGCAGGTCTTGTTGGATTTGTTGGACTTGTTATCCCACATGCTGTAAGAACTTGTGTGGGTGCAGATCATAAAAAAACAATTCCTGCTTCTATACTTGCAGGTGGGGCATTTCTTGTTATCGCAGATACACTTGCACGTACAATTGTACAACCAGTCGAAATTCCTGTTGGTGTTATAAGCGGATTCTTCGGAGGAATATTTTTTGTACTGATACTTATGAAAACCTCAGGGAAACAAAAATGGTAATACTCACATTTAAGAATGTTTGTGCCGGCTACGGAAGATATGAAATCTTACATAATATAAATTTCAGTATGGATAAAGGAGAATTTGTCGGTATCATTGGTCCAAACGGTAGTGGAAAATCAACACTGTTGAAAACAGCGGCAAAAATCCTTAAAACCACATCTGGAAATATTTTGCTAAAGAATATGGATATAAACAAAATTTCTCTCCAGAAATTTGCAAAAACCATTGCATTTCTTCCTTCTGACATTGAGATAACATATCCCTATACAGTAAAAGAACTCCTTTCAATGGCAAGATATCCATTCACAGGAATAGTTAGAAACTTATCAAGAAAGGATCTCGAAATAATAGCATATGTAACAGAGCAGATGGAACTAACTATGTTTATGGAAAGAACAATATTCCAGATGTCAGAGGGTGAAAAACAAAGGGTAATGCTTGCACAGTGCCTTGTTCAGGAACCAGAGATTATCTTACTCGATGAACCAACAGCACACCTTGATATTGGGTTTCAATTTTCATTTCTTGATCTTCTTAAAAGATATCAGAAAAATTTTTCGCTTTCCATTCTGGCTGTATTACACGACCTTAATCTTGCATCACAGTACTGCAATAAGATTGTCTTACTTGATAGGGGTAGTGTATCTATTTCAGGGACGCCAGAAAATGTCTTGAGATATCAAATTCTTGAAAAGGTTTACCAGACATCTGTTCTCGTATATCCTCATCCAATATCAGGAAAACCCTATGTTTTCGGAATCCCAGAAGAATGGAAAAATTTGACAGAAAAATAACAACCTGATTTAATATGTCTCATAAAAACAAGGAGAAAAAATGAAGATTGGAATTCAGCTTTATACAATAAGGGAATATTTCAAATCTATTGATGAATTTGCAGGTGCAGCAAAAAAACTTTCGGATATTGGTTTCAGATATGTTGAAACAGCAGGATTTGGAAATTTAGAGGTAAAACAGTTTAAGAAAATTCTTGATGACTGTGGATTAAAAGTATGTTCAAGTCATATCGGGGTAGATAGAATCCTACAGGAAATACAGGCAGTTAAGGATGAAATGTCTATTCTGGGTGCATCGTGCTGCAATTCCAGCTGGCCAGGTGCAGAATCATTTGACATAGATGGCATCACAAAAACAGCGGAGAAAATTGCAAAAGCAGCAGAACTGATGAAAAAAAATGGACTTGAACTTGGCTACCACAATCATGGTATTGAATTTGCAAAATGCAATAACAAGACATGGCTTGAAATTATTATGGAAACCTCAAAAGGCCTTCTCACTGCCCAGATTGATACATACTGGGTACAGTACGGTGGAGGAAACCCTGCCTACTGGATAAAAAAATACTCAAGACAACTGAATTCGATACACTTTAAGGATATGGGTATGTCTCAAGACAATAAACAGGCAATGGTTGCTGTTGGAACTGGTAATCTTAACTGGGAAAAGATCCTCTCAGCAGCAAAAGATTCAAGCGCCAGATATGCAATACTTGAGATGGATTTTTCGCCTCTTCTTCCATTATGGGATAGCATAAAAATCAGTTTTGAAAATATGAGTAAATGGGGACTTGAAATAACCTGATTTATCTGATATTTCTAATGAAAAATACCCAAAATAGAGTGTAACGAACTTGCGCGTAATTGATATAAACACAGATAAAATCATAAACATTATTTAACAATGTGGCGGGAATCTTCAGGTGTAATTAGTTTATAGAACACAGGGGGAAACATAGAAATAAAATCCCTCAGTATATTTTTCTTGCTACTTGTTATTTTCTACTTAAATACATACCTTATTAAAAGTTTTAATCAAGATGCTTGTAGAATCATTGAAACTGCCATCATGACATCCTCGACAGATACATCTTCCATACATACAAAACCTTTCTTACATTTTGATTCAACCTTGCACGGAAAACATGTTCTTTTTGTATGAAGGACAAAATTTTTTGTACCTATTGGACCGTATCTTAAAGGATTACCTGGTCCAAAGATTGCAACTACAGGACACTTCATTGCAGAAGCAAGATGCATTGTTCCTGTATCATTGGTAATCAGTAAAGACGATTGAGATAGAATATATGCAAGTTGCCTGAATGTAATCTTCCCAGCAAGATTAAAAACCCTATCATTATTTATCATTATTCTAATCTCTTCAGCAAGATCATATTCTTTGCTATTACCACTTATAACAATGTTCACATCAAACTGAGAAACAACCAGCGCAGCAACCTTCGCAAATTTTTCTTTATCCCATCTTTTTTTTTCAAATGCAGCACCAGGCGTTATTGTAATAACACGCCTTCCTGGTGTTAGAATATTGGTATTCGTGAAAAAATCCCTGTATTCAGAGATTTCCTGATTGGAAAGTGGAAAATAAAGTTCAATTTTAGCAGGTCTTCCAAAATATGGCTCAAAAAATTTCATGGTCCTTTCTGATTCATGGGTAAAAAACTTTCTCGAAAAAAATTCTTCCTTGAAGAAGGTCATCCTGTATTTAGTTTTTATAAAAAATGGGATAATAGAATTTCTAAAATCAACAACAATATCATATTTTTTGTCCTTCAACATTCTGACAAGATTTGATATCCCTGTTTTTTTATCCCACACGTATATGTTTGAAAAAACAGGATTGCCTTTTGCAAAATCAACAGCCCTTGGACCAACAACAATATCAAAACAAGCATCTTTATAGGTATCTTTTAATAATTTAATAGCAGGAGAAATTAAAAGATTATCTCCAATAGAACTTAAACCTATAATTAAAATATTGGCAATTCCTTTATATCTTATATCCTTGGGTATTCTCTTGAACAACATTTGCATCTCCTGGTGTTAATACATATTCTACCATAGATAAATTGACATATTAGTGATTTTCCAGTAAAATTATTCACCTATATGGGCCGCTAGCTCACCCGGCAGAGCACCGCCCTTTTAAGGCGGGGGCAGCAGGTTCGAGTCCTGCGCGGCCTATTTTTTTTTCACAGAAGGACTCGAACAGGAGTGAAGTAGGGAATTGCAAGCAGGCGTAGCAATTCCAGCGGGGGGCTGACCCGAGCCGTAGTGGGAGGCGAGGGCACCGAGTCCTGCGCGGCCTATTTTTTTTTCACAGAAGGTCTCGAACAGGAGTGGTGCTGGTGCGATGAAGAAAGAGCACCGTATAGCACTAAGGGCGAGTAGGTGAGCGAGCTTCCCGAAGCACGAAGTGCAAGAAGATGGTGCGATGAAGAAAGAGCACCGTCTAACACTGAGGGTCTATCCCTTACCCACATCTTCTAAGAATCGCTTGTGTAAAAGAATTACCCTTGTTTTTATTCCTTTCATAAAATATGAAAGTGGTGTTTTTTGTTCCCCTATCATGGCTTATTATTACTCCTTCAGGTAATGCAACAAATTCTCGGATATATTTTTCAAAATCTATGCTATTGCTTTATTCCCTTCCTTTGTAAAGGAAGGTCAAGATGGATTTGCCTACGTTTCCCCTTCATAAAATCCCCCTTGCCCCCTTTTTCAAAGGGGGAACTTGTGGGTAAGGGATAGATAAAGGGGGCAAGGGGGATTTAGATGAGGAGTGATATAAAAACTTTTTTTCCTTTACAAGGAAGAGAAAAACAAAAATTGCAAGAGGTAAAGTGAAAAATGCAAGATTAAGAACTCAAGAATATTTCATTTTGACTCTTGCGGAAAATCTCCTCTGATGCCTTTCAATAAAAAGATTCTATTTGAATTATAAGTTATATATTCCTGCCTGATTTTATCATCTGAAAAATGAGATTTTCTACTCAACATGAGATTCAGCTATTGAAAATTTTTACAATACTATTAGAATAAATATTAAAGATGTTCTTTTATTAACAAAATTATGGAGGATACTCATGCCTTATGGACCTGGCTTTCATAGAGCAGGATTTGGGCCTGATCAGGAGAATAAAACAGGTTATAAGGTGCGCATAACAAGGTTGTTCAGTTATTTAATTCCATATAAGATACAGATTGGATTTGCCTTACTTATCTCAATATGTGTCACTGCTTTAAACCTACTCCCACCTAGATTGATAGGATTGATAATTGATAGTGCTGTAAACAAAAAACAAATCATTGTTCTATACAAAATGTGTTTTCTTCTTCTTGCCACATATATATCTGTTAATATTCTCAATGGTATAAAGATATATCTAATGGGAAAACTTGGACAAAACATTACCTATGATCTCTGGCAGGAGGTTTATAGAAATGTTCATCGACTTTCTTTCAGATTTTTTGATGAGAGCCAGACAGGAAATATTATGTCGAGGATTACAAATGATGTAACAGCAATTGAAAGAGTGATAGTGGATGGCCTGGATACAACAATAATCGCATTTTTTACACTTGTTGGAATAAGTATTGTTTTATTCAAAATAAACTGGAAACTTGCCCTGATTACAATGGTACCCGTACCTGTTCTTGCTTTAATAGCATATTTGATAACAGTTAAAGCCCACGCAATATACAGAGAGGTAAGAAAAAAAATGGGTGAAATTAGTGCCCTCCTGCAGGAAAATATCTCGGGTATAAGGGAAACAAAAAGTTTTGTTAGAGAGGAATATGAAATTAACCGCCTGGAGGCAAAGAGTAATGAATACGTAAAAACAAACATTCAGGCAATTAAACTCTGGGCAACATTTTCTCCTGCAATAGTTACAGCAACTGCATTGGGAACATTTCTTGTTCTTCTTTTCGGAGGTAAGATTGCAATCGAAACAGGAAATCTATCAACAGGAGACATAGTATCTTTTCTTTTTTATCTCGGACTTTTTTATCAACCAATTCATCAATTAAATATGGTTAATCATATGCTTCAACACGCAAGGGCTTCAAGTGAAAGGGTCTTCGAAATTATTGATGCAGAACCAGATGTAAAAGAGGTAGAAAATGCATTAAGTTTACAAAAATGTTCAGGAGAAGTAGTGTTTGATAATGTGCATTTTTCATATAGAAAAGGCGTTGAGGTATTACACGGTATAAGTTTTGAAGCAAAAAAAGGAGAAACCATTGCCCTGGTCGGACCGACAGGCGCAGGAAAAACTACAATTATAAATTTGATTCCGCGTTTTTATGATGTTGATTCAGGAGAAATACGGATTGACGGTATTGACATTCGTAGGTATAAGATTAAAGACCTTAGGAAAGCAATTGGAATCGTAATGCAGGAACCATTCCTTTTCAGTGGTACAATTATGGAAAATATTTGTTATGGAAAACTGGAAGCAACCTTCGATGAAATCGTCAATGCAGCCAAACTTGCTAATGCGCACGATTTCATAATAAAACTCCCTGATGGTTATCAACACCAGATTGGTGAAAGAGGAATAAAACTATCTGTTGGAGAAAAACAACGGATTGCAATAGCAAGGGTTATCCTGAAAAACCCTCCAATCCTTATATTTGATGAAGCCACATCCTCTGTAGATAATGAAACAGAAGCCATGATTCAACAGGCAATAAGTCGATTGCTAAAAAACAGAACATCATTTGTGATTGCTCATCGCCTTTCAACAGTAATAAACGCACATAAAATCCTCGTGATAAACAATGGATATATTGTGGAACAGGGTACCCACAAAGAATTATTGCAGAAATCAGGATTGTATGCAAAGCTTTATGAGATACAGTGGAAACGAAAACCCCAGCAAGAAGTAGTAAAAAATATAGAATAGGACCATAATACTGGAGATGCAAGATTGCAAAATGTAAAACATATGAGAGAAAAAAGATTTTTAGCAGTCCCGTCTAATAACTCAGGAGGGAAAAATGATGGATGCCTCCAATGTAAAGGTTGGTTCTTTTATAAAGAAAGATAATGAAATATTTCAAATCATTGAAATAGAAACAAAAGCAGGCCCTGCAAGGTTTTCAAATTATATTCATATCAAGATTAAAAATCTCAAAACAAATAAAATACTCGAAATGAAACTAATGCCCGAAGAAAAATTAGAAAATCTTGATCTCCAGCATATATATCTTGAATACCTTTATTCAGATGGAGAAAATCTTTGTTTTATGAATCCCCAAACATATGAGCAGTTTGAAATACCTCAACATATGATTGGAAACTTCAAGGATTTTTTGAAAGAGGGAACAAAAGTAAGATTTGAAATATATGAGGACACTCCAGTTAATGTAATAATACCTGAAACAGTGGAGTTAAAGGTTATAAGTACTGGCAGTGGGGTAAAGGGCGAAACAGACACAACCTATAAAAACGCTGTGCTGGAAAACAACATGGAAATTCTTGTTCCTCATTTCATCAAAGAGGGCGACATTATTAAGGTATCAACATCAACAAAACACTATGTTGAAAGGGTTCATAAGTAAACAAAAATTTGCTAATACTCCTGACATAACTTAATATATATTAAAAAATAGGTATCCAGTCAACCACATTGTCTGAGAAATAAGAAGATAGGAAAATAATGATTAAGGATGTAAAAATAAAAAAACTCTCGTTTATAGCAGATGAAAGGGGCCGGCTTCTCGAAATTTTACGAAGTGATGATGAAATCTTCGAAAAATTCGGTCAGGTTTATATTACAACCTGTTATCCTGGTGTAATAAAGGCATGGCACCTTCATTATCTTCAAAATGATAATATGATTGTGGTTTCAGGAATGGCAAAGATCGTACTTTGCGATTTAAGAGAATCAAGCCCAACAAAAGGTGAAATAAATGAGTTTGTAAGCGGAGATTTTAATCCTATTCTTGTTCACATACCTGTTAATGTCTATCATGGATTTATGTGTATCTCTGAAAAAGAAGCAATAGTCCTGAATGTGCCAACACTCCCATATAACCATAATTCTCCGGATGAATATAGAATCCCATTTGATACAGAACAAATCCCGTACAGATGGGAAAGGAAAAACCGCTAATGAAAGGCGTAATACTGGCAGGAGGGCTGGGAAGTCGCCTTTTTCCTCTAACAAAGGTTACAAATAAGCATCTTCTTCCTGTTTATAACAAACCAATGATTTATTATCCGCTTGAAACCCTTGTACAGGCAGGGATAAAAGACATTATGGTAATAACAGGAGGTACATCTTCTGGAGATTTTATGAGGCTGCTTGGGAACGGGAAAAACTTTGGGCTTAAACACCTGTTATACACATACCAGGAAGGTGAGAAAGGAATTGCCCATGCTTTGGCTCTTGCGGAACATTTTGCGGCAGGAGACAAAATCATTGTTATGCTCGGCGATAATATAATAGAAAAAGACATTAAGAAAGAAGTTGACATCTTTGACAGGCAAGAAAAAGGAGCAAGAATCCTTTTGAAAGAAATTGATAAACCCGAACGTTTCGGCGTCGCGGAAATCAGGAACAATAAACTGGTAAGAATCATCGAAAAACCAGCAATCCCTCCCTCCAAAATGATTGTAACAGGAATATATATGTATGATCATCAAGTATTTGAGTTCATAAAAACGCTAAAACCCTCAGCAAGAGGGGAACTTGAAATTACAGATGTTAACAATAGATATATAGAAAAAGGCCAAATGAGTTTTGGTATTCTTAAGGGATGGTGGACAGATGCTGGAACCTTTGACTCACTGTTAAGGGCAAATATGCTTGTTGCAAAACAAAGGAGTAAACGTTGAAAATAGCAATAACAGGTGGAGCCGGATTTATTGGCTCAAACTTCACTTCTTTTATATGTAAAAAATATAAACAATCACAGATATTAAATATCGATAGGATGACATACGCTGCAAATCCTTTGACATTACAGATACTTAACAAACTACCAAACCATAGGTTTATCAAGATAGATATATGCGATAGTAAAGGTATTGAAGAACTTCTAAGCGGATACGAAATTATAGTGCATTTTGCTGCTGAAACACATGTGGATAGATCTCTTGAAAATACCAGAGATTTCCTTACCACCAACATCTCCGGGACACTCAGTATACTTGAGACAATAAAAAAAATAAAATCTATCAAACGTTATATACACATCTCCACAGATGAAGTGTATGGAAGCATTCAATCAGGTTCTTTCACAGAGGAATCAAAGATAAATCCAACAAACCCCTATTCTGTCAGTAAGGCCTCTGCAGATTTTCTGGTTCTTTCATATTTCAGATGTTTCAATATTCCTGCTATTATTATAAGATCAACAAATAATTTTGGCCCATTTCAACACCCTGAAAAGTTTATTCCCCTGGCAATAACAAACGCTCTTGAAGGCAAAAAAATTCCACTTTATGGAGATGGGAAACAAACAAGAGAATGGATATTTGTTTATGATACCTGCAGGGCTATAGAAATGCTTATTAATAATGGAGAACCAGGGCAAATATACAATGTTTCTGCACATCAGGAAAAAACCAATATCGAAACACTCAAAAAAATTTTGAAGATGCTCGAAAAGGATGAAAATCTTATACTGAATGTTCCTGATAGACCATCTCATGACGTAAGATATAGCATTGCGACTGAAAAAATCGAAAAACTCGGTTTTAAGAGTATATACAGTTTTGAAAATGGATTAAAAGAAACAATCAAGTGGTATAAAGAAAATCAGCAGTGGTGGAAACACATAAAAAACAGTACTGGATTCCGACAATATTATAAAGCAAGGTATCCTTCTCTATGAAAGTCATTATAACAGGTGGAACAGGTCTTGTTGGAAGGTATCTTTCTAAAATGTTTGATGATAAAGATGTTGTTATTGCTTCACGCAATAACTGTGATATAACAGATTTCTCATCTGTAAAATATCTTTTTTATAGAACAAAACCAGACATGGTTTTCCACCTCGCAGCATTTACTGATGTTGATAAATCCGAAGAAAATCCTGCCCTTGCTCTTAAAACAAATGTAAGCGGAACAAATAATATCGCAATAATGGCGGATAAACTAAAATCGTATGTTGTCTATGTGAGCACTGATTTTGTTTTTAACGGGGAAAAAACTTCCCCCTATAGTGAAAATGACACCCCGAATCCACTTTCAATATATGGGAAAACAAAACTTGAAGGAGAACGTTTAGTATCAGGTTTCTGTAAAAAATACTGCATTGTTAGAACATCGAGAGTTTTTGGAAAAAACGGCAGAAATTTTGCAAGTATCCTGCCATTAAAACTTAAAAGCAAAATAAAAATTACAATAACGACTGACCTTGTCAATTCTCCAACATATGCCAGAGATCTTTCTAAGGCATTATTTGAAATCGGAAGAGAAAGATTTCAAGGAGTGTTAAATTTCTGTAATTCTGGATGGTGCAACTGGTATGAATTTGGCCTGTATATATGCCAGTACTATAATCTTGATCCTTCATTACTCACCCCAATTAGTATAAGAAATTTTCACGATTCAACCGCACCAAGACCTGCTTTTTCAGCACTCAACACATCGTTATTCAGTAAACTTTTCTTTGAGCCAAGGTCATGGCAGATTGCCTTACAGGAATTCCTAAAATACGAAATTTCTTGACTGGTTTCAGTTTTCTTCCTATAATAAAAGGATAAAAAAACAAGTCCCAGGTAAAGCAATTTTGAAAAAGGACTTAATTATAAATTGAAAAATGCAAAGTAAAAACTGAAACAAAGAAAAATTATGCAATTTAACTTTGCATTTTATAATGAATATTTTATGCATTACGAAGAATTGAGCCCCCATCGACTAGAGGCCCAGGTCACCACTCTTTCAAGGTGGTAGCGCCGGTTCGATTCCGGCTGGGGGCGCTTATATACCATAGATAAGATGGGTTCAGGGAGATACTGGACAGAAAATTAAAAATTCTCCCCAACCCTCCTTTTACAAAGGAAGAGAGCATATTTCCCTCTGAAAGAGGAAATACCCTCACCCTGCCTCTCCCAACGAAAGAAAAAAACAAGGTTCCCCCTTTTATAAAGGGGGCGAGGGGGATTCCCAGGATGAGAAAAATATAGAATTGCAAAACGCAAAGTGTAAAATAAAGAATGTAGTGAACACCTTCAGGCGCAATATATTTACAGTGCCAGGGGAAAAAACACAATGCTAAAGATCCTCGCTACATTCCTTTCATTGCAAATGCAAAATAAAAAAACGATTTCGACAATATTTATACTGTAAAAAAGGAATATAAAATGGAAAATATCTGGGTTTCAAGCTGGAAACACTGCGACTGGGTTGGGAAAACAGATCTTATAATTCTTATATTACTCTCAATATATAGCTGGGCAATTATAATTGATAGGTCTATACTCTTCAAAAGAATTAGAAAAGCGAATGAAAAATTTCTTAATCTCTTTTACGAAGGCAAGGTCGCAAATGTTCCCAATTCACCGTGGTCAAAAGTGCTTTCTAAGACACTCAGCGAAAAAGCAAAACATAATCTTACAAATGAACGGTTGCTAACAACCCTTAAAAGATTTGGCAATGAGGAAATTAACTTGCTTAGTGGAAGGATAGATTTTTTACTTTCAGTTTCAGCTGTTGCGCCATTTATGGGATTACTTGGGACTGTATGGGGAATATTAATAGCATTCCACAAGATAGGGCTTACAGGGACATCTTCTATTTCAATAATAGCAAGTGGTATATCTGAAGCACTTATTGTAACATTTGTTGGGTTGCTGGTTGCCATACCTGCAGCGCTTGGTTATAATTATCTTGATGAACAAAGGCAAAAAATTCAAATACAGGGCGACGAAGTTTTGGAATCATTTTATAATACACTAAAACAATGAAACGAAATTTTTTTCTTCAATCCGGTCATAGAGAAAATGCTCTTAATAAAATAAACATTGTTAACTTTGTCGATGTTGCCCTTACCCTTGTTATTATTTTATTGATGATATCCCCAATGATAGAGCAGGGAATGGAGGTCAGATTGCCAACCTCAGGACCAAGTAAAATTTCTGTTGGGAAAAGCGTTATACTTACAATAGCAAAGAACAGGAAAATATTTCTTGGCAATCAGGAGGTTTCGATAGAAAATCTTGAGCCGCTTGTTAGAAGTACAATTTCAAGAAATCCTGAACTCGGAATTGTGGTAAAAGGAGATAAAACTATTACATACCAGGAGTTAATAAGTGTACTGGACATCTTGAAAAGGGCTGATGTTAAAAAAATAGGACTTGCCACAGAGGCACATCCAATAAAATGAAAAAAGCCATACTGCTTTCAATTACCATTCATCTAATATTCATCTTTTCGATACTGAAAAATCCCGAGGGGAAAAAAAAGAATATGGAAAACGTTTATATAGTTGATTTATTAAATCTTCCTTCCTCCATAGAAATTTCAAATAGTCCTATTGCAGGCAATGTAATATCGTCCTTTAAACCAGAACCAGCCGAAGCATCAATTGTTACACAACCACAAAGAGTAGGATCTTCAATAAAAACAACCTCGCCAGTATCAGGAAAAACACATATTGGTTCTGGTGGAACTGGAACATCTGGAGAAAAATTCTCAGCAGAAGAATACATATCAGATATAAATAGAAGGTTAACTCAATATGGTAGTAATCAATCCACTGATGGAATCTCATCTGAAAAAACATCACAAAAATCAGGAACAACATCTGGGAAAAAACAATCCCTTGCATCAAGAATTTTCCCGCTCAATCCAAAGGAACAACCACCAGGCATGTCTGTTGGATTTCAGGGATCTTCTATTCCAGCAGGAAATATAATCCCACTTGAGTATCTTGACGAAATAAAGATTGCTATACAAAGAAAATGGAAACTTCCACCAGGTGAAAAAAACTACTCATTATCTTCAGTTGTTTCCTTCAAACTTCATAAAGATGGAACAATCACAGATATATCTCTTGAATCTACATCAGGAGTTAAAGAATTTGACGAAAGCGCTATAAGGGCAGTTAAAGAAACAGGCCGTTTATCGCCACTTCCAGATACTTATCGACTTGATTCTCTCGAAGTAGCAGTAAAATTTAACGCAAGGGGGATAGAATGAAATTAAGGTTTACAGTTTTAGGTACTATTCTGCTTGTCTGCAATTTTCTCAGTGCCCAAAATAGAATAACAATTGAAATTACTTCATCCACAGATATGAAAACTGGCGCCTGTATTTTGATAAGCGCGCAGAAAACCAGATTTTTTGAGGATTTTTCATCACAACTCTCAAAAGATCTTATTAATTCTGATTGGTTTGAGGTAAAAAATTTATCTTTTAAGGAAAACTTTTACATACAATCAGAGATTGACGAAGCATTATCAAAAAATAATGCAAGTGTTTTAATTGTTTGCAAGAACGAAGAAAAATTAAGGGTGCAGGCATATGATACCCTCGAAAAAAATATGCTTTTTGAATTCTCGATGGAAACTTCTAATTCTCCTGTGCAGTTAGCCCACAGGGTAAGTGATGAGATAGTACAACGTATTACAGGTAAACCAGGAATAGCAACAAGCAAGATAATATATATAACAAGACAGGATTCTTTTTACAAACTTGCTATGGCAGATTATGATGGATTTAATCCTAATATCCTACTTTCCGCAGAGTATATCATCAATTACCCGAGATGGTTTCCGGATAAAAAGAAAATCTTATTTTTATCTTACAGAAAAACATTTCCCTCTCTTGAGTCGATTGATTTAACAACGAGGCAAATAAAAACATTTGTTTTTGAACCTGGTCTTAATGCGTGTGCTTCATTTTTCAGGAATAAAAATCAGGCAGTGGTTGTTTTAAGTAAAAGCGGAAGACCTGATATTTATCTTGTTGATCTTGAAGGAAATATTCTAAAAAGATTAACAGAAAAAAAAGGTATCAATGCCTCGCCCAGTGTTTCCCCTGATGGTAAACAAATTGCCTTTGTTTCAGATAGAGACGGGAAGGTAAAGTTATGGGTGATGAATCCAGATGGCTTGAATGTAAGAAAGATTGATATACCATCAAACTATGTTACTGCTCCAGCGTGGTCTCCTGACGGAGAATATCTGGCATACTCTGTCAGGTATGGAACACAAATGTTTATAGAAACATATCATTGGCCAACAGGAAAGAAACGTCTTCTCACATCCAGTATTTCCTGGGCAGAAGCGCCATCATGGGCACCAGACAGCAGGCATATACTTTTTACGAGACAACAAAATTATATAAATTCATTGTGGTGTGTTGATATTTATTCTCTCAGATTAAGAAAGGTCGTTGACAACGCATGGAGCAGTTGCTGGGATGTTCATTGACAAAAAAAAGATGTCTGATACAATAAAGAAAATACAAGTGTTCAACAAATATTAAATAAAAAACAGGATGAAACATTAGATAATGGAGATAGAAAATAGGATTATACCAAGCCATATAAAAACAAAAGATTTGCCAGAAATGATTTATTGTAATATATTAAGAGTAGACGAAATCCTATTTTATAATTTTTAAACAAAAACTTTTGCTATAAAAGAGGTTAAAAGGAGAAGAAATGAGAAAAGAATGGCTGGGAATTTTAATAGTTTTTACAATAATTATGGCGGGATGTTGCCCATTTTCAAAAAAACCTGTCACAAAGGAACCAGAAACGCAACAAACAACAACTCCACCACAAACAGTCAAACAACCTGAACCAACAGAGACACAGACACCAAGAACTCCTACTGAAGGACAGTCCACCGCAACAGAAACAGAAAAGTTCATCGCTATCACAGATGGAGAACTTCCTCCGACAAAACCGCCTGTTGAATCTCCAAAGTTTGTGCCAGCAAGTTTTGAACCCATATATTTTGATTTTGATAAATACAACATAAGAGCAGATCAACAACCAAAACTTAAGGCACTTGCAGATTATCTGAAAAACAATCCAACGATTTCAATCCTTATTGAAGGGTACTGCGATGAAAGAGGAACCGATGAATATAACCTTGTCCTCGGAGAACAAAGGGCTCTCAGTACAAGAAATTTTCTCATTGGACTCGGTATTTCACCAAGCCGTCTTTATACAATAAGTTACGGAGAAGAGAATCCTGCTGATCCAGGACATAATGAAGAAGCATGGGCGAAAAATAGAAGATGCGAGTTTAAGATAAAGCAATGAGAAACCTGCTTATATTTCTTGTTCCATTTATGTTGCTCTGTGGGTGTACATCACCTCTTGCGATGAAAGATGATGTTACATTTGTAAAAGAAGAAACTGACCAGAAGATATCTGGACTTGAAACATCGGTTAACAAACAATTCCAGGATGTAAACACAAAGATTGAACAAATACAGAAAACTCAGGACCAACAACAATTGATAATACTGAATATTTTTGAAGATATGAAAAGTCAGATATCTGATATAAAAAATGCCATCGATGATCTATCACAGAGTTTAACAAAAGAAACTGAAACACTTAAAAAAAATCAGGAAGAAAAAAATAATCAGTTCAAGCAGGATATAGATACTCTTAAAGCATCCCTGAATGATGTACTAAAAACATCTGCAGCACTAAACAGTTCTATGGTAAACTATCAAAAGGATCTTCTGGCTCTTAAAACATCCATGCAACAGGTAGCCACTGAGATTGATTCATTAGATGAACAAAAGTTCGTTAATAAAGAGGAGTTCAACAATCTAAAAAAAGACATATCATCTCAGATAAAGGTACTTTTAGATGAGATTGTAAAACACGAAAGCGAGATTGTTTTATTAAAAAATCAGGTTGGAATCACGCATACTTCAGAAAAAGAAATAAATACTGTTTCGCAAATACCTCAGAGCTCAAAATCATATTATGTAGTAAAAAAAGGCGATAGTCTTCTTTCCATCGCAACCAAATATAACACAACAATTAAAAAAATACAAGAATTGAACAACCTGAAAAGTGAAAAAATAGTTGTCGGACAAAAACTTTTGATTCCATGAGAGAAATCCTTGTTTTCTTAATTGGCGCATGTTTTGGAAGTTTTGCAAATGTTTGCATATACAGGATGCCAAGAAAAAAATCAATTGTTTTTCCATCCTCATTCTGTCCGAAATGTCGAAGGTCAATAAGATGGTATGATAACATACCTATTTTAAGTTATATACTGCTTCGTGGTAGGTGTAGGTATTGCAAAAAAACAATCTCACCGAGATATCCCATTGTTGAAGCAACAATGGGATTATTGGCTCTTCTTCTTTATGAAAAATTTTGGACAATCGGTCTTTATTGTCCTTTTTTCTTTTATTTTATCTTTGCGCTTGGAATGCTTATCATAAGTGGTATTGACTTTGAAACATTTCTTGTGCCTGATATTATTGTAATACCGTTAATTCCCATTGGTATCATCGGAGCATTCCTCTGCGAAAATTTCTTCTTCTTCCCATCAGGGCAATCATCTGCAATTAATAGATTAATGTATAGTATATCTGGAGCGTTTACTGGGGCACTGATTGTAGCAGCGCTCGCAATAATAGGAAAAATAATCTGGAAAAAAGAAGCAATGGGTGGAGGAGACCTAAAACTTCTTGCAGCCATCGGCGCCTTTCTCGGATGGAAGGGTGTATTTATTTCAATCTTTTTTGGCTCAATTATAGGAACGATTATAAGTTTATTGCTTATTTATTCAAAAAAGAAAACCTGGGATGATTATATTCCATTTGGTCCATACCTTGTAATTGGAGCAATAATTACCATACTAATGAAAGGCAGTTGTTTCCTTTCGCTTTATTTTATACCTTGATTATGAGCGAAGTAATTCTCGAAATTGTAGAGGAGTTTTTTCAGCAGAGAAGGTATTTTACTGCAAGGCACGAAAATCTCGTCCTTATTAAGAAAAACAAAAAACAATCTGAGCCAGCATCTGACAATGGTTTTATCATTGACGAGACAACAGTAGAAAATATAAACGCGGGTATTGTAAAATCAGTTGGCTGGCATACCTGTAAAATAACAACAAGAATCCTCGAAACATTTCCTGAAATTATTGAATTTGCCAGGGATGATCAGGTTAAAAAATTTGCTGATTGGTTTAATAAAGAACCGTTTAAAAAATTATTGGTAATACCACAATTGCCTTCACATATTGAATTAAGAGAAGGTGTAATCAAGAAACTTCAGGATACAGGAATTGATCATTTAATAACTATTCCCACAATTATCTACGGCGTTATTGAGAAAATCCAGCCAAGAAAGGTTTATTCTTCGCCAATCTGTGATTTACTTCGTATACTTAAGTTCTACAATATAATCTCCTCGACAAAACAACAAATGGAATTACCCCTTTAATAAAAATGCTTTGTAAAAGGAGCAGGGGGATGAGGATCTTGGAATTTCCTAAAACCCTCCTATTTCCCCCTTGCAAAATCATCTCTTTTTATTCCCCCTTTGCAAAGGAGGCGAGGGAGATTTTGGAAAAAGACGGAAAAGGAAGGATAATAATAATGCTTATAGTCAATTGAATCTTTAATCGGATAATGAAAATGCTATCACCAGAAACGTCTGTTAAGTTTATTCCAGGGGTTGGTCCACAAAAGGCTGAGTGCCTCTTAAAAATGGGCATAAATACAGTTGAAAATCTGTTATTTCATTTTCCACGAAAATATCTTGATAGAAGAAAGGTTAAAAAAATCAGTGAGGTAATTCCAGGCGAAACAGTTTCATTAAAGGCAGTGGTAATTGCTGCTGAAGAAAAAAGATTACGAAATATTTCTCTTATAAAGATTGCTGTTTCCGATGGAACAGGTGTAATATATCTTGTTTTTTTTAATCAAAAATATATTCTCAACACCCTGAAACCAGATATAAAAGTTTTCATCTATGGAAAGGTTGAGGAATATCGTGAGAACCTTCAAATTAACAATCCGCTTTTTGAAATCATTGAAAAAGAAAGAAAACTTGATTACATACTACCGGTGTATCCGATAACATCAGGGATAACACAGAGTTTTATCAGAAGATGCATACAATACGTGCTTAGGAATTTATCTGAGTTCCCCACGGATATACTGCCTGTTGAAGATAGAATTCGACTTAAACTTTCGAATATGAGGCATGCCCTGACAAACATTCATTTTCCCCGTAATGAGATAAATCTTGAAAAAGCAAGAAGACATCTTATTTTTGATGAATTTTTCAAACTTCAAATTGGCCTTATCTATAAAAAAATTGCGCAATCAGCCCCTGTACCTGATATTTTAGATATGAAGTTTGGAACTTCATTAGTTCAGAACTTCGAAAATTTGTTACCATTTAAACTCACAAAAGACCAGAAGAATGCAATAGATGATATCCTCAATGATATGAAATCAGGAAAAATGATAAACCGACTACTCCAGGGAGAGGTTGGCTCAGGCAAAACAGTTGTTGCAATTTTCCTTCTATGGCTCTTTGGAAAGGAATCACACCAGGGCGTACTTATGGCGCCAACAGAAATTCTTGCGGAACAACACTACCTTAACTGGCAACCACTTTTTCTTTCGTGTGGAATCGAAAGCATTATCTTGATAGGAGGCCTTCCGGAATCAATGAAAAAACGAGCAATTGAAAACATTGAAGCAGGAAAAACCAAGGTTATCTTTGGAACCCAGGCACTTCTCAATGAGAAAATTGTTTATCCAGATTTAAGGGTTATTATTGTTGATGAACAGCATAAATTCGGGGTTGAGCAAAGAAACCTTCTTCAAAAACGAGCAGAAAATGCACACTATCTTGCGATGAGCGCTACTCCAATCCCAAGAAGTATTGCACTTACAATCTATGGCAATGTTGATCTTTCGACAATTGGCGAGATTCCAAAAGGCAAGAGAAACATCGTAAGTTATTTATTCAAGAATAGCGAAATCAGCACTGTTTATGAGTTTGTCAAAAAACAGGTAAAAGAAGGAAAACAGGGATATTTTGTTGCCCCAGCAATTGAAAGCAACCAACACTCTTCTGTTTTACAGCACTTTGAGAATATTAAAAATATAGTAGGAGACAATCTTGTTGGGCTCCTACACGGTAAATTGCGAACAGAAGAAAAAAATATGGTTATTGAAAATTTTAGAAAAAAACAAATACTGATAATTGTATCAACAACAGTAATAGAGGTTGGTATAGATATTCCTGAAGCCAATTTTATTGTTATTGATGAAGCAGAGCAATTTGGACTCTCACAACTACACCAGATGAGGGGTAGGGTAGGTAGAAGTGGTAATCTCGGATATTGTCTTTTAGTATATCATTCAGATGATAACCAGATAATTAATCGACTCGAATCATTCCTCGAGATAGAAGACGGCCTTAAACTTTCTGAGATTGACCTTTCTATAAGAGGTCCTGGAGACATCCTCGGGGTTCGTCAACATGGTGTTCTTCCCCTTAAAATAGGGAACATCATTACTGATATCAAAATTCTTGATGAATCCAGAAAAGAAGCAGAAAGAATATTGAAAAATCAACTGTATAAAAACCCAAAATATGAAAAGATAAAACAATACATTGAAAAATATGTTAAACTTGAGATAATTGATTAAAGAGAAAGGAAATAGAAATTTTTCAAATAAAATGGATAAAAATCAAATAGCAGTATTAATTCCAGCCCATAACGAGGCAAAAGCAATAGGGGGCCTTGTAAATGAAGTAAGGCGCATTATTCCCAATGTATTTGTTATAGACGATGGCTCAACTGATAACACTGCCGAGATTGCTCAGACAAATGGTGCTTTTGTAATAAGACATCAACAGTGTATGGGGAAAGGATCTGCCCTGAAAACAGGTTTTTCTCATCTTAAAAATTTGCCATTTTTGGCTTATATAACAATGGATGGAGATGGTCAACATCTGCCATCTGATATAGACAGGTTTATAAATGCCCTCGAAAGAAACAAAAAGGCAGGAATTATACTCGGTAAAAGAAAGATTAAAGGTACTGATATGCCTTTTATCAGGCGATTGACAAATCTGTCAATGTCTATTTTAATATCAATCATTGCCCTTCAATGGATACCTGATTCGCAAAATGGATTCAGGGCAATAAAAAAAGAGGTTATAAAGAATATGAAATTAATAACCAACCATTTTGAAACAGAAACAGAAATACTTCTTCGGGCATCATGGAAAGGTGTAAAACTTGCTTCAGTTCCAATATCAACAGTGTACCAAGAACAAAAAAGTAAAATAAAACCTATAACTGATACAAAGAAATTTTTTATTATGTTGATTAAACTATGTATTTCTTATGGAAGAAAAAACTGATTTTGAAAAATTAAGAAGGTTAATGGTTGATTATCAGATTCGTTCGAGGGGTATAAAAAATAAAAGGGTAATCTCTGCTTTGATAAAAGTCCCGAGAGAAGAATTCGTCCCTGATGAATTAAAACAATCTGCATATGATGACTGCCCACTGCCAATAGGATATGGACAAACAATAAGCCAGCCCTATATTGTGGCACTTATGACAGAACTTGCAGACCCAAAGGCAGGTATGCGAGTTCTCGAAATAGGAACTGGTTCAGGGTACCAAACAGCGATACTATGCGAAATTGGTTGCGAGGTTTTCTCAATTGAAAGAATCTCTGAAATTGCAGAAAAAGCAGAAAACACACTGAAAAAACTCGGATATAACCCAAAAATACTTATTGGTGATGGAACAGCCGGGCTGCAGGATTATCAACCATATCAGGCAATAATTGTTACAGCCGGTGCGCCGGATATTCCCGAACCTTTAATTAAGCAATTAGATGAAGGAGGAAGGATTGTAATCCCTGTTGGAGATCTTTTTTCTCAGACATTGATACGAGGAATAAAAAACAAGGGAAAACTTATAACAGAAAACTATGGTGGATGTCAGTTTGTCCCATTAAAAGGGAAATATGGATGGAAATAATTCAGTATGCAATAGAAAATAAAGTAAGCATCTTTAGGTGCGTTCCCTCTGCAAGTTCCCCCTTTTACACTATCCCTTACCCATAAGTTCCCCCTTTTATAAATTTCCTCCTCCAATTCCCCCTTTTATAAAGGGGGCGAGGGGGATTTAGAGGGGAATTAAAAATTTCCACTTTTGTAAAGGGGAAAGTCAAGGGGGATTTTGAGATATCAAGGAAAAAAGACACAGGACTAAAGTCCCTCACTACACTTGAAGATATCAGGATCTTTTTAATTTTTTTATTTTTCTTACAACATAAAAAAGTATTAAAGCAACAAGGATAAAAACAATCAGGTATTCAAATTTCCTATAATAAACAGAGATACTCGACCAGTTCCTACCAAGAAAAAAACCAACATAAGCCAGAAAATACGACCATATAATAGAACCTATGAATGTAAAAATACAGAATCTTCCAAAATTCATCTTTGCCACGCCTGCCGGCAAGGAAATAAAGGTTCTAACTGCTGGTAAAATTCTTGAAAAAAATACCACAGGGTCCCCATATTTTCTAAACCATTTCTCTGATCTTTCATAATCATTTTCATCTATCAATAAAAACCTTCCATACTTTTTTATCCACTGCCTTATCAAACGTTCTTCTGCCCAAAATCCAAGCCAGTAAGCTAAAATAGAACCAGTAAGATTTGCAAAAGCACCAACAAAAGAAAGTATATGAAGGTTCATCTTTTTAATAGAGACGAGATATCCTGCAAATGGCATTGTAACCTCTGAAGGAATTGGGATAAGGGCTGACTCGAGTGTCATCAACACAAAAACGCCATAATATCCAGTCTTTTCAATAATAGTTATAATAACATTAGCAATATGAGAAAGAATTTCCATAAAAATTTTTAAGTATATATCGGTCTTTTCAACATTGAACCAGGAGTAACAATCTTTCCTGCTTTTATGTCAGTTTCTGTTATTGTTGCCATAAGAATTTCTTTCTTTCCATAACGATCATGATCATATATGATAAAAATCCTACCATCTTTTGCTTGCACAGCATCTGGATATGAAACATTATTTCTTTCATCAAGCAGGATGTTAAATTTCCATGTTTTTCCATCATCGTCTGAAATTAAAGCGGTCAAATGAGAACGATTTTTGTTATTAAAACCGTAATGGTTTATAAGCAACAGGTTTCCTGATAGAAGTCTTCTTATGTGAAATCTTGAACAAGGGCCTTTGATGGATGATGGTTTACCATGTGTCCAAGTTCTTCCTTTATCAAAAGAAAAACTCTCACCGATGCCATAATATGTTCTTACAAGCATCCACAATCTATTATCTTTAAGCTCTACAATCATATGTTCATCATAACTTCTTTCTGGTACATCTGCAAAACCTAAAAAATTTATGGTTTTTCCTTCATCAGTTGAAATATAAACACACGAAAATCTTAAATTTTCCATCTCTGGAAGATAGGGCATTTTATTCCATAATGCCACTGGAAAAAGCCATTCTCCAGTTGAAAGTATAAGAGGCTTATTAATCATTATTCCATATGCAATATTCCTGGGTTCATTCCATACTGGTTTTTCATTATCAGGATTGTCAGCTCTTATACACCACACACCTGCTTTTCCATCAAACCAACCATTACTCATACTCCAGAATAACCATAACCTATTTAGTGGATCAATCCATAGACATGGGTCAAAAGCTCTTGTATTGCCAGGAGGATCTATGACAAGGATAGGCTGAGTCCACGTTTCTCCATTATCTATGCTTTTTACTAAAATTATATAGTTATTTGGACCTTCTCCCTCTCCACCGCTATACCATGTCGCCCAGAGAATTCCATTTTCTGTTCTTTCAATACTTGGTATGCCTTGCCATTTTCTATTTTCTCTTTGGTATTTTTCACCAGGAGAAAAAATGATATATTCACTTTTCATAAAATCAAAATGTAATGTAAAATAAAAAGACAAATTTATTGTATTCTTCCTGACCAATCGGGTTTTTTCCAGCGGGTAAGGGTAATTCCTGTTCCTGTTGACGGAACACCAGGAGGACTCGTTTTTGTAAGAGCATAGTCATAGTATACCCTTGCATTCCCAGTCAAACTAATTTTATTAGCAACAGCCCCACCATATAATTTTCCACTATTGCTTATGGTACAGGTTGTATTTGGAGCATAAATAGACCCATATACTGTAGCATCCCCAACTATATTTACTGCATTTTCTACTGATGAAGTAACATATATTCCAACCCTTGTTGAGATATTATTACTTCCAGAACTTATAAGACCACTATTATCAAACTTAAAAGTTCCATTACTCCCAATATATATCTGAATTTTAGTTTGATCTCCTGATACCTTTATACTGCTACCTCCTACCACAGAAAATTCTCCCTCCACATATATCCTGGCATTTCCATTTATTGTAAGGACAGCATCCCTACTGAGTTTTAGGGACTTAAAACGATAATCCCCTGCTGACATCGTTGCTACTCTTGGCCAATCATCCATCGTAAAATCACCACCTGAAATCTGATAATTACCACTTAACAGGGAACTACCCTGTACAGTATAAGGAATACTCTGTATGGGTATGGTTATCTGAGGAAAAGTCCTCGGGCTTGCATTATACTCTCGTTTTCCTCTGATTGCATCATTAGGGTCTCTCCAAGCAGGGATGTAAATTGTTCCACCAGTTGCTACACTGGTATTTCCATATATTATTCCAGTACTTTCAATATACACGCTTTTATTACTCCCAACAAGTTTTGTTTCTCCTGTTGCCAGATCCTGATTATAACCAGATATTTGAGAACTACCATTGATATACACCTGAGCATTGGCAAATATCCCCTGACCGAATAAACCACTACCACTTCCGCTAGATGTGCTTATAATTGAAACCTTAACCTGTTGACCATGGTAGATTCCGGTTGAAATTAAGATAGTGGTATCACCAGAAGATTGCTCACTTACCTGAAATGTTCCACCCCCAAAGTTTATCTGAGTTGATTCAGGATGCCATCCTGTAATTGTTTTTTTATACGCAATTGCCCTGTTTACTCCTGCCTCTGCTATGTAAAATGCTTTCTCCCGATTATATCTTTTTATCGCTGTAATCTGTTCACTTCCGCCAAGATATAAAATGCCCAACCCAATTATCAATGAAATAACTACAAAGATTATTACCATCGGAAGAAGATAACCCTTTTTATTTCTCATTTAGAATTCCTTATACAAACAACAAATGAACCATTGATTGTTTTTCCCTTTTTCACACTCAAATTCACAAGTACAGTATCATAAAAAGTATTATCATAATAATAAAATTTTATGCTGTTCAGGTCTGTTATTACACTTTGAGTTTCGCCAGTTTTTTTATTCTTCCACACAAGTATATTCGGATTATTCGAATCAGGATAAAATTCCTGCTCCCATACTGTCTTATAACTCGCATTTACTCTGGTATTATTATCATATACACTGATATTGCTTGCCTCTTCAAGAATTCCTTTAATCATATAGCAGGCAAGGTCAAAATCAGAGTGAAGTAACACAATATCCTTATTTTTTCCCCACTGGTTATAGGATATAACAACAATACTGGTTATTGCAGCCATAGTGATTGCTCCAATAACCAGAACCACAATCAATTCAATAAGAGTAATCCCTTTTTTTGTCATTTGGCTATGATTGTTGAAAAATAAACAATGCTCTTACCATCAGGGGGAATCTTAATTTCTACTGTTACGGTATCAAGTGATGTATTCCCGCTAATACTTGTTATCCTTGTTCCCTGGATATTTTCTCCATCTTTTACAATGGTAATCTGTTCAGTGGTTGTGCCGGTTTTTAATGCAGAGGGATCTGTTGCCTTAATGTTTTCCATTTTTTCGATTGCCTTCCAGGTTGCAAGACGTTTTATACTTGATTCTGTCATATTCATGCTATTTGTATAGAAAAAAACAGAACTCCCAATCAAAGCAATACTAAGCACAAAAAATGCAATAAGAAACTCAATGATTGTAAAACCTTTGCGATATTCATTTCCCACGTAAAAATCTCCTTTACCTAAAAAGCCTTCCTTGAATCTCTCTAAATCCCCCTCGCCCCCTTTATAAAGGGGGAATTAGGGGGGACTTTTCAAAGGGGGAGAAGCAATCCAAAAACTCTTTTAAGAAAAGGATTTTATTTGTTTTTATCTGTAATTGTACGTGCCTTTTCTTCTGCTGATATTTTTTTACTCATTTCTTCAGTCATTATACGTGGAGTAATAAAAATTACTAAATCCGTTTTTTTCATCTGTTTTGTTTTGTTGCTAAACAAAAATGGAAAAACATTACCGAGACCAGGAACCTTATTTTCGCCCTTGATGTTCTCTGTACTTAATAGGCCTCCAATAACAATTGTTTCACCATCTTTTACCATAACTCTTGTAAGGGTTGATCTTTCTGATGTTTCAACAGCATCCCTAAAAAATTCGGATTTTTTTGCTGCTGAAACCTGCGGAGAAACCTCCATCGTTACAGTGTTATTATCGCCAACATAAGGCACTGCAACAAGTATAATACCTATATCTCGAAATTCGTACTCATTGGTTGTGGTGCCTGTGCCTCCAGTGCTTACTGTTGTTACCTTTGGCGCAACAGGTATCCTGCTTGTAATACGAATTGTCGCAGGGGTTCCATTAAGTGTTGTTACCCTTGGATTTGCAAGTATGTTTGCCTCTCCCTTTGTTTGAAGCATATGTATATTTGCAACAAGACCTGTCCAGGAAAGGGTCTCTTGAATTGTATGACTTGTTGCTGCTCCACTTGTATCTATGATTGTTGTGTTAAACCCGCCTGTAACAGTACCAAGCCCAACAGTGCTATTGCCCCAAGCCACACCGAGGGATTTTGAAGCATCATCGGTTAATTCAACAATCATCGCCTCAATTGAAACCTGTGGAACAGGTTTATCGAGAGAAGAAATAATATCCTTTATTTCTTCGATAAAATCCTGGGTTCCAACAAGAATTAAACTGTTTGTTCTTTCATCTGGAATAACCGAAAATCCTGTTGACATATCAGTAGAAATTTGAACCTTGCCACTTACAGTCCTGTCCAATTTACCTGTAAGAACAGGATAATTATCTGATGTACCTGTTCCAGAAGAACCTGTTCCAGAAGAACCAGTGTTGGATGAGTTTCCACTACTGGTATCTGTTGACCCTGAAGAATTATCTGAACTCGAAGAAACTGTCGGTGTTTTAATATCACTTTTTTCATTTGCACTTGTATCAATTGTTATAAGTGCCTTTGAATCAGTATCTTTTTCTCCCTTATTCTTCTTTACAATTGATAGTATAATCGGCCATATATCTCCTGCGCGAACATACTTAAGAGTATAAAGCACAGTTTTTATTGATGACTGTTTTTGTTCAATATCAATCTGATTTATTATTGAACGGATAATCTCAATATTCGAAGGCGTATCCTTTATAACAAGCATGTTTGTCCTTCCATCAACAGTAATGTTTTTTTCAAATCCGAGAGATTTTAATTCTCTCGCGATATCATAAGCAAAAGCATGTTTTAATTGAAGACAGATGCTTTGAATCTGCTGTGATTGCATTGGGTTTTTTCCGGAATATACAACATAAATATCAGAACCAGGAATTTTTTCCCTCGAAAATCCATTGGCTGTAAGAATACTATCAATTGCTTCCTCGCCAGAAACATTCTCAAGATAGGCAGTTATTGGTTTGTCTGCAAGTTCTGTGCCTGTTATAAGTTTAATACCGGTTTTCTTACTTAACACCTGAAGCACAAGTTCCAGTTTTGTTTGATTGAAGTTGAGAGATTCAATAATCTGAGACGCAGAACAAATAATGCCAATCAGTAAACTAAAAGATAATACCATTATCGAAATCTTTATTGGTTTCATTTTACCTCACCTGTTATAAGTCATAATATACTTTTCTGTTTTGGAAAAATTATCCTATTTTCTACATAAAATGCCTTTCTCACAAAACTTGATTCTGAATATTTTTTTAGTTGTTCACATAAACCAGTTAAACTATTTATATCATTTGATTTTCCAACCCTTATGGCATACAATCCATTAATTTCTTCAACCCTTGCATCAAGAAAACCATCAGAAATAATCTTCTCGGCTAATTCAATAGCATTTTTTTCTCTTCCTCTTTCAAACGAAGCAACCTGCACAGTCAAAATTTTTTCTTTATCTTTATTACTCTGATTTGATTTATTTGTATTCGCAGATAAAGCAATGGTTGAATCATTTTTCGTTTCCAGAGATAAATAATCAGCAATAACACTTTTTGTTGTATCCTTCAAGATTGGCTTATAATCCTTTTTTATAGAAGAAAACAAAACAGTATCATTTACATTATCAACATCTGACATCTGAGAAGTTTGTATTTCGCCACTACTCCCATTACCTGAATCAACATACAAAACAAATGTCTTATCCTTATATTTCAAAACAACCCTATCTGGAAGTATCTTTGAAATTGTATATCCTGACTTTGTTTCATTCTCTGCTTTTACCTCATCATCTATGACAATCATTGGTCTATTTTTATCATAAACAATACCTGATATCTTAAAATCAGGAGCAAGAACAATTTCAGAAGGAGTGGAACCAGATGAAGTTTCTGTCTTTTTTCCAGTATATCTTATGTCTGGTTGAGAAAAAGGATCCCTTGATAGATTCAGATTAAATGATGATTCTTGCTGTTTCTCAATTGTACTCACAAGTGTCTGAACGCCGTTCATTGCATTGTCGAATTCCTTAAAATCAAACAACTCACCATCAGGTTTTTCTTTGTCTGTTTTCAAAATCTTCTTGGTTTCAGATTGCGAAATTCTGATTGTTGTGGATTTTGTTGGCTTAAATGCTCTCACAAGGGCAAAAATAAAAATTAAAAATAAAACCCCAAGCATTATCAAATTTTTCTTTGTTTTCTTTTCCATATTTCACCCCAATTTTTTTAGTCCTGAAACAATTATAACAACTGATATCCCATCCTCTGACTTACTTATCTCAGTTGATTCTATTTTCAAGAATTTCCGAGATTTTTCAATAGCATTTATCAGGCGTAAGATTCCCGAGATATCTCCTTTAAACGAGATATTCCAATAATAATACTTCTCATCATTTTTATCAATCGGCTCAAGGCCTATAATCTCTATATGAGAACTATCTGCAATAGAAACAATATGCCTGAACAACACAAGGTTAGGGTCATATCCATCAGTAAGCCATAAAAAATCCTTAAGTTTTGTGTTTGCCTGTTGAAGGGAACTCTTTATTGTCTCTATGTAATCAGGATAATTTTTAATTCTCAAATAGTCGTATTCAAGTTTTGCTCTCTGGTTTTTATACTCATCAAGAGTCCTGCGTTGCTGACTTAAAATAACATCATTAAAAATAAGCCATGTTCCAGCATATAAAACAATCATAATCACCAGATGAATCTTTATTGAAGAAAATCGGCTTTTCATTTTGTTTCTTCCTTTAATCCACATTCAATCCTAAAACTAATAGCATTATCGTCTGATTCTGCTTTTTTTATTCTTTTAACCTCTTTCAAAGAAACAAAACTAAAATCAGATGATAAATTTGCCCTTATATTATTCATAAAATCACTTATTGATTTTTCCATATTCAAACCGTCAGATGCAAGATTTCCTTCTATAACAAAAATATTCTGATTATTTTTTTCTTTTGATCCTTCAATAATATACATCCTTTTAAGCCACATATCTTTAGGAACAAACGAAACAATCACTGCAAATTTTTTAGTCCACAGTGGCCTTTTACTGTATTCCTTCTGTGCATCAAAAAGTTTTTTCGAAAGATCCTCTGCATCTCTGCGGTATTTTTGAACCTCCTGCATAAAACCTTGTTCACTGCTTATCTTTTGTTTATAACTTTTAATACTGTCAAGTGTATACATAATGGTAATTCTATTTGAGATATATGTAATCCCAAAAATAACTAAAACACACAAAAAACCAATAACATACATCATTACAACACGTATCAAAAAAACTTTTTGATAATATCTTTTCTGTCTCTCTCTGAGTAGATTTATCTCTATCATACAAGTTTCCTCGAAAAAAGCCCAAGAACCACGCTAAAACAAACCTCCATACATTCTGGTTCAGATGTTTTACAATTCTCAAATCTTCCTTCCATTGGCTTCCAGATTTCTCCTGAAATTTTTATACCATCCTCAATCATTGTTAAAATTCCAGGGATTAAACTTGATCCACCTGTAAGTAAAATCCTTTCAATATTCCTGTTCATTCGTGTTTCAAAGTACCTTAGAGATGTTGATATTTCTTCGAGTACATCAGGAAGTAATCCCCGCACAATATTTTGAACCTCTTCCTTAAAAAAAGGGTCTTTTTTTATTTGCTCTGCATCAGATATAGAAACACCCTTATGACGGGCAATCTGGGATGTTATTCTATCTCCTCCAAAATCAATATCCCTGACAAAAACAAAACCATCTGGGTCAATGACAGCAAGGTTTGTATATCTTGCTCCGATATTAAGTATAGAAATTGCCTTCTGTATCTTATTATCCATGGTAAGATAACAGTTTACAAGCGCAAGCCCATCAATATCCATAATTATCGGACGCAACCCACTCATCAAAAGTGTATCAACATAAAAATCACACCTTATTTTTGGAATTCCTGTAACAAGAACTGTGCGTTTTGAAGAATCAGAACAAGGGAAAATATGATAGTCATACTCAAGATTTTCAATACCCCCAGGCACAACCTGGAAAAGTTCAAGTTCAATAGAACTTTTAATCTCGTCCTCAGGAATATCTGGAATATCAAAATAATGGATAATAACCGGCTCTCCACCAATGCTACAAACTGTTTCGCGTCGTTTGATTTTAGTATCTCTAAGAAAGTTCTTTAGAAAGATGGAAAACTGTTTCTGTTGATTTTCATTAAGGTTAAGGTGTGCATAGGGAACTGGATTTCTTATTATTCCTGCGTTCCTAACAATAAATCGATTTTTCTTCTGATATCCCTCAACTACCTTAATATAATGTGTTCCGATATCTATTGCTAATATTCCAGCCATATAAATACTATAACCCACAATAAAAAAATTTGCAATATCCACTAGGTATTCATCAAAACCATTCAATAACCAGAAAATTGCAAATCCACTCTAATCTTTGCTTGGAAAAAAAGTAAGCATAAGAAAAAAAGTATTTGGAAACCGCAAAAAAAAAGTATAAGAATTGGTTTAAAACACTGAATGGGGAAGAAATATCGAGAACCTTATATATTTCTTCCCCATCAGAAAAAACCACATATTCCTTGATGCTATTTACAGATTAAATACCGCTGTAGGTAATCACGGCTCCGCCAACGTTTGTATACTCCATTTTTACTGTTATGCCATCAGCATCTCCTGTGCCGTTCGTTTCTGCCTTAAATCCATTGCCGTCAGCTTCCGTCACGGTAAAATCCCTAAAGTACTTGTTTCCTATTTCTGCGTCTACACCAAGAGCGGACTTGTCGGTGGTATAGGTATTATGCTCTGCATAGTATACCCTTTCAGCAGTAAGAACAGAACCAAGAAGCGCTGCTCCTTCAGATGCCATTGCCCTTTTAACGTTCTGCCTGTATATCGGCACAGCGACTGCAGCAAGAATTCCAACAATGATAACCACAACCATTAATTCAACAAGCGTAAAACCCTTGCTTCTGTTTTTTCTATCATCATCTTCTTCATTAAAATACCTCCTTTCTTTTTTAGTTTTATTTTTTGGGTTAATAATTTAACATAGTAATTAAATTATGTCAAGAGCGTGTACAGGTAGGGTACATAGGTAACACTTTTTGGTGCTGAAAAAAGAAATCAAAAGGCGTTTGATATTTTAATGATTCATGAGGTCTTTTGAAATTATATTCTATAAGCCACTCTGTAAGCAAGGGATTAAATATTTCTGGATCATCAATATAATGTCCGATTTGTAAAAAT